>Ga0185299_10000554_pt1 | contig 96416 bp, 82 predicted proteins | sample PaiPotPPA55metaG_FD_128002 | JGI IMG/M metagenome (GOLD analysis project Ga0185299, IMG submission 128002) | Iron sulfur acid spring bacterial and archeal communities from Banff, Canada, to study Microbial Dark Matter (Phase II) - Paint Pots PPA... ... | reverse complement strand
CGCTCCTGATCATCGCCATTCTGGTGATCTACATCGTGCTGGGTATCTTGTACGAAAGCTTCATTCACCCCATCACGATTCTCTCCGGCCTTCCCTCAGCCGTCGTGGGCGCTCTTGCGACATTGCTGCTCTTCCACAAGGAGCTCGATCTTTACGCGTTCATCGGCATCGTCATGCTCTTCGGCGTGGTGAAGAAGAACGCTATCATGATGATCGACTTCGCAATCGAAGCACGCAGGCAAGGGAAGTCCGCTTACGATGCCATCTACCAGGGCTGCATGCTCCGCTTCCGGCCAATCATGATGACCACCGTCGCCGCCCTGTTTGGCACGCTGCCTATCGCGCTCGGCTACGGATCGGGAGCGGATGCCCGGCAGCCGCTCGGACTTGCGGTTGTTGGCGGGCTTGTCGTCTCTCAGTTCTTGACGCTTTACATCACTCCGGTGATTTATCTCTATCTGGACAAGCTGCAGGGACGCGACCGCAGATCGATGGGATCTCCGACATCGCACGCGCTCGTGACAAACTAACGAGTTTCTCTCATCCGTCGTACGCCGGTGTTTTAACTTCGCACTCGGTTACGAATGCGAAGCATCCCGCTTAACGAAGACGAGAATTTTTCACTGCGCTAGGCTATCCAAAAGGATAGGGAGATAGCACGTTTTGTGAGCATTAGGTGCGTTTCCGTCGGCTTTTATTAAAGTTGTGATGGCTGACCGAGTGCAGGATGCAAAAGTTGGAGGGAACAGAACGCTATCAATGTGTCACCACGGGGGACCTCTATGTAAATAGTCCGTTCGCGGCACCGGACCATAGTCACTGATTTCAATTTTTCGAAGGGATGGCATGAAGGATTTAACGCCGTATTCGTGGAAGACTTCACCGTCGAGTTCACCAGCTTGGAGCCGTCACCAGCACCGGGATCTCCGCTCTAGAACTCACGGCGACGGAAGAGGTATAGGCATGTCGCCGATACACGTGTTGACTGTGATCCTCTGGTCTGCATTACTACCGGCGCAAAATGTGATTACAAGCGCGGGTTACTTCTCTCCGGCTCCGGTTTCCGTCGCCCCTGGTCAGGTCATCACTCTTTTTGTGGACGGTGTTGGAAAATCGCTCACGCAACCTGTCCGGGCGCCAAGCGGCTCTTGGGCCACTACGCTCGCCGGTATCTCGGTCACCCTGCGTCAGTTTAATGAGCAGGCCGTTCCGATCCTGGAAGTCCGGCCGATGTCCACTTGTCCGACGGGCAGTCTTCCGGATTCGAAGCCTTCCTGCGCAACCGTTGCCGCCGTCACGGTGCAGATTCCCTATGATCTTGTCCCCCTCTGCCCTTTGTGCTTGACGCCCATCGCGTTTCCTCCGCCGTGGCTTTACGTAACCGAAGGTAATCAGACCGGCATGGCCTTCGAGCTAAATCCCTTGGCCGACCAGATTCATATTCTGACCTCGTGTGACGTGTTCCTTTCGCGTTTCGTCGATCCACCGCCGCAGAACACTACCGGCCTGCGATGCCCGTCATTGGTGACCCATCCGGATGGTAGTCTAGTGTCGGCTAGTCAACCCGGCCAGGGGGGTGAGCAACTGACAGTCTGGGCCGTTGGGTTGGGCGGCACAGATCCTCCCGCCGTCACCGGCCGGCCTGCCTCCAATCCGCTTCCAATAACTGCTAATCTCGATGTCGACTTCAGTTTCCGCGTCAACGCTCTCCCCCTGAAACCACAATTCAATCGCATGCCGGTGTACGCTGCCCTGACCCAGGGCTTCGTAGGGTTGTACCAGATCAACTTCGCTGCGCCTGTCGCTCTACCGGGTACTCCGGCATGCGCGCCGTCCGGCACCCTCACTTCAGGCGCCAACGCAGTGCAGTCCAACCTGACTGTTAGCTTCGGTGGCGCTTTCTCCTTCGATGGCGCCGGCATCTGCATCGCCGTCCCGAAGGCTTCGGATCGACCGGCAGGACCGGTCGAAATTCGGCCCATTCCTGAAAAATTACTTTGGAACTAGTGGGGAGAAACTTTTCGAATCAGAGTGGCTGGCTGTTGCGGTAGGGATGCCGGTCATCCGACACCCCCCCGCACAAAGCCGTACGTGCGCGATACACGCTACGGCTTCCACTTGGACGGGTGGCGTCAAAGCGTTCCATGGGATAAGGATGCAAGACATGGGCACAGGCGTCCACCGGTCCACCAGCCGATAGAGTCAGGCGAGTGGAACCCGTCGGCGTTGCCCGCGACGTGATAGCGCACGTCACCACATCAAGTTGAGCCGCTTGCGGAAGAGTTGTAGCTGAGGCAAGTTTCCGGGCACAGCGTGGTAGTGGTAATAACCGGAAGTCACCTTCTGCAGCCATTCACCCACCAGCGCAGTCGGCTCGTGACGGCGGCGCGTCAGTTCCAGTTTGATCTCTTGGAGCTTCGCCACCAGCCGCTTCTTGGCCGTTTCACGCCACACGATGAACGCTCCGTCTTTCCCACGCTTCCCACAGTGGTGCGTGAAGCCCAGAAAGCTGAAGGTCTCCGGCTTTCCCTGTCCCAGCTGTTTGCTAAACGAACGCCACCTGCGTCGCTTGGCGCAAGATTACCTCCGCTATTATCATGTGGATCGTACCCACGACAGACTAAATAAGGATACGCCTGCGAAACGACCGACGCTCGCAGGAATAGCGGAGAGTGGCTTCAATCGACGCCTCGCCTCGGCGGTCTTCACCATCGATATTCTTGGGCAAGAGCTGCATGAGGTGTACGCATGAACTTTTGGCGACCTACTACCGGTCAGAATTTGCTTGACTGTGGCTGGCGACGGAGTGATCCCTGTCATGAGCCAACCAGGCCCCCTCGTGGCTTGGAACCGCTCAGCAAGGTAGATCACTTATGACGCACAAATGTGCAATACCCATGTATTTCGCATTGTTATGGCTCGGGCCCGAGCAGAAGCCCAAGCCGAAACCGGTGTCAGTCGGTCTAATGCCGCGAGGACGCTATTGCCGATGCTTCTCATACGCAAGCCTTCGTGGTTGAAGTTGCGTATGGCGGGGCAGTGGCTTTCATCGGCCTCGGTCTGATCAGGGCCAGGGCGAACTTTTTACGGCAGAAGGGTATCAGAAGTTCTGGTTGACCCTGAGCACCATCCTGGCGGGCGTGAGACGTCAAACGACGCTAGAGTGACTGATTTTCGCAGTCTTTTCAATAAGCCGGATGCTCCGACTTTTTCTTTGCCTACTGCTTCTCGAAAACCGCTACTGCTGTGAACGGCTTACCATCGGCGTCGGTTCCTCTGTTGGTCGAGGTCATCATCTTTCCGTCCTTCGAGACAACGGTCCGGACTGTGCTGTGGTACTTTCCGCCCTGCTTTGAGCGTTCCTCCGTAACTGTGTCAGCGTTGACCTGTTTGATGGCAGATGTATCCCATGGCAGGCCACCACCAGTCACAGAGACCGGTTTGCCGTCGTATTTGGCATCGGTCACGTTATCGATCTTTGACCCGTCGGCCCTTTCCCCTTTCGCCGTAATCTTAACCCCGCCGGATGTTGACTCCCGCGTTACGGTCAGGTTTGTAATCGCAGGCACACCAGGAGCCGCTTTCGATTTCGCCGGATTATATTTCCACGTGCCGAGCGTATTATCAGCCCCTAGTGCTATCGCTGCCATGGCGACCAATACAGTCGGAACGGCAAGAAATCTGAGAATCATCTGTCTCATATGCCTCTCTCCTGTTGCTGGACTCAGGTTTTTCATTCTGGCACCAGCATGTCGCCAAGTCTACGCTCCACGGCCATCGAACGCAATCCCACCTCACTTCGTGCGCCAAACAATTCGCGGCTTCCGGCCACTCGTGAAATTATGTCGGCTGCATCGGTAAATGCCGATGTTCTCGCAGACGAAATGCTAAGGCTATCAAGAAGACTCCAAACACCAATGCATACCCGCCGATCCACAGGACAATCGCTACTTCTCCTGCTCCGGGAGCAAACAGGATAAACAAACCGAACAGCAACGAGAGTACACCCATCAGTAAGAGCAGCCATTCATTTGAGATCGTTTTTCGGAGACGAATGGCCGCGATAATTTCAAAGACTCCTGTGAAAATCGCCCAGAACGCGATCAGGTAAGCCAATACGATTGCAGTGATGGTGGGCCAAACGAAGGTAAGCACGCCTGCGATTATCCCGATCACGCCTTCAATGAGCATCGCCCAGTGATGTGACGCAACTTTGAAAAACGCGATGACGTTGAAGATACCATCAACGAGGGCGTAGGCTCCGAACAGCAGTACCAGGGTTGCAAGCGTGATGCCTGGGAGCAAAAACGTCAGCAAACCGAATAGCACCGCCACCAACCCACGAAGAGCCAAGGCCCACCAGTTTTTTGCAAGCGAATGAAGCATGGGAAACCTCCAGCGGTAAGATCTCGCTGTGAGAGGTCGGTGTCAAGGGGGGATTCAAGCGCAGGTACACTAAAGTCAGGTGTCCCATTCGCCGGCACAGACTGGCGGACGCGGCTAAGGGTTTCCAATGGCTCTCCACGACTTTATTGAAGAAGTACAGGTACTCGGACGGGACCTCGTGGATAAAGTGAAGTCCCTCATTCACGAAGGGAACGTGCAACGGATCATCGTCAAGGATGAACATGGAAACACGTTCATAGAGATTCCCGTCACGGTAGCCGTGATCGGAACGGTGCTGGCTCCAGTCCTTGCGGCAGTGGGAGCGATTTCAGCGCTTGTGGCGAAGTTTAGAGTTGTCGTGGTGCGGGCAGAACCGAAACCACCAGGAGCCGGAGAGAAAAAAACCGAGCTGTAACAGCAGCCTCCCATTTCAATTCCCACGACTGTACGGCTTCCGTTGCTCGACATTCAGGAGCATAATAGGCGCGTACAGATTTGTGATGGAGGTGTCTTATGCCAGCAAATTTGGGCTTTCTCGGACTGAGCCGTCTAGCCAAACCGTTGACCGGAGAAGAAGGACTGAAGATTTTGGAACGCGACCGCTATCGTTGTCAGTATTGTGGATTGGATGGCCTGACCAGTTTTGAAAACTCGTTGGTCATGTCAGTCGACTTCATCCAACCTCGGGCGCGTAAGGGAAAGAAGGAGCCAGAAAATTTGGTCACCGCCTGTCGGCCATGTAATCGGATTAAAGGCAGTCGAGTGTTCGCCAGTTTTGACGAGGCCAAAAAGTACGTTGTCGAGCGCCGGGCGGAATTACGAAGTGAATGGGAGACTACCATGGATCAGCTCCGTAGTAGATCCGCCAGGGCTTAGATCAGTTCGGAAATCGCAAACTGAGACCGGCTTCCTCACCGGCCTCGACTCTTCTCAGAGCGGGTGATGCTTGCTGAGATTCGGGTTAGCGCCGTATGAATCAATCGCGCAAGAGTTTCGACGGCGCGGGATCAGCTACCCGTATGCCTTCTTTGCGTTGTCCAAGGTGTGGGACTTCAGATACACGACTCCGCGCCTGATCACGAAATCCGCACCATGATCGACAGCCGGGCGGAACAGATTCACCTCGAAGCCTGCTGGTCGCGGATCGTTGGGGCTCGGTGCTTCGTCGGCCCTGCGCAGGACCATGGGTTCAAACGGGAGGGGCGGAGGTTCATCGTCATCGCCGGCCCTTTCGTGCGTATGGATGGAAAAGAGAACGAGATTCGCGCGACTCTTCGCCTCGCCGACCGCGCCAAGAATTGCCTTCCGAATTCGCGCGGTCTGTTTGTGAGAAGGCTCACGGGAGCTTTTTCCATGATAGGCAGGCCGCACTGGTCAAACTTTGCGAATTACGTCCCTTCGAGGAATTCCTTCTTTATCGTCATGCCTAGACCAGGCCCTTGCGGCAGGTTGAAGTAGCCATCTTTATCAAGCGTGGGTGGATTCTCGAAAATCTGGAACGGGTACTCGTAGTTGCCGATGGGCACGTCGTTGAAGATCTCGAGATACGGCGCGTTTGGCCACGACGCGACCAGGTGAAGATCGCAAATGGTGCCCAGCCGGCTATCGCCGACGTGCGGAATACAGAGCTTATTCATCGACTCGGCAATCACCGCTATTTTGCGCAGATGGGTCGGCCCTTCCAGCATCACTTCCGGCTGCACGATGTCGAAACAGCCTTTTTCAAGCAGGGATCGGAACTCATGAATGCCGCGATTGCCTTCGCCGCCGGCGAGTTTCATTTCGATCAGACGGTTGAGTTCCGCAAGGCCGTCGAAATCGTAACGCGGCAACGGTTCTTCGAGCCAGTACACTTTCATCCGCTGGTATTCCTTCGCGGTCTCGACTGCGCGGGTAAAGTCCCACGGCACTCCCTTCTCAGACGCATAGTTCAGTGTGGCTTTGTTGCCGTCGCACATGATGCCGAAGTCGTCGCCGACGGCCTTGCGCGCCATTTCCACGAGCCGGACATCTTCCTTCATAGTGGGAAAGGAACTGCGATACTTGATGGCCTTCCAACCCTGAGCTTTGAACTTGACGGCAATATCGGCGCGTTCTTCGGGATTGGAGAGCCGCAGCATGCTGGCATAGGGCACTACGCGGTCTCTACCCCCGCCCCAAAGCTTATAAAGCGGCTGATTCGCGGCCTTGCCAATCAGGTCCCACAGTGCAATTTCGACCCCGGCGGTGCCGCGATAACCCGTCCCCGCTTGTATTCCATAGAGGCGAGCCGAGTGCAGATCCACATCGAATGGGTCGGCGCCCGTGAGCAGGGTTTTCACCGCCGGGAGCAGTTTGGCGTCCATGTCCGGGCCGATGCCGGTGATGCCCTGATCGCTTCGCACTTCCACAATGGCGCCGCCGCCAATGCGAATCGATCTCGGATTTCCGAGCCAATCCGGATAAGACCCCAGATCTTTGATAGTTCGTAGTGGAACGATCCGGACATCCGTGATTCTGATTCTGGCCCCGCGCAATCGCGGAACAGCCGCCAATGCCGGTAGCGTTTTCAGAAAATCTCTGCGCTGTAAACCATTTCCTGGCATATGCACTCCTTTTGATCGGCGGCACTGCCGCGCGTCCTAAAAATGGTACACCTTCGCAGAGATCTCGCGCCGGGGGAGCATCGTCGACTTCCATGCGCGGTTACCGCTTAAGGCAAAATCGCAACATCGTCCGCGTTCCACATCATTCAATCAGCCACAACGCGAAGACATTTTCGCTCGCAGCCATATCTCGCGGGGATTTCCCCCTGGACCTGCCGCTGGGAACCAGAGAACCAGTTAGTCGCACCATCCTGCGATGTGCGGACGCGAACGCTCTTTGGCGCCGGCCCCGCAGGCAGAGGCAGAATCTGCCAAGGTCTGGCCTTCCGTTCAGGAGCAACTGAACAGAACGCAACTGAACAGAACGCTACTGAACAGAACGACTGTGAGGAGACTTCGGGTGGTATATAATCCAGCGATGATCAAGTACATGACGAATGCGCGGGCTGCTCTTGCCGTTTTGGCCAGCGTGTGCGCGGTGAACGCGTTTGCACAACACAATTCCGATTCGATCGATTCCCACCTCGTTGCGGCCAGGACCGCCGCGGGGTTCGACTTCACCGGAGCTTTGGCGCGTTTGTGCGTTGCTCCGGCGCTGGTTTCGGGTGGAGTCCGGGACAGGGCGCCAGGCCCCGCGCCCGCTCGAGCTACCTGGTATGCCGAACCCGCCAAGGTCTTCGACAATCTCTACTTTGTTGGCTCAAAGATCCACTCTTCTTGGGCCCTGACTACGAGCGAGGGAATCATCCTCATCGACACCCTGTTCACGTACAACTCAGAGGAAGAGATTGTGGGCGGATTGAAAAAGCTGGGCCTCGATCCGGCTTCGGTGAAATACGTAATCATTAGCCACGCGCATTCCGATCACGTGGGCGGAGCTAAACTGATGCAAGATCGATTCGGGTCTCACATCGTTATGGGAGGTCCCGACTGGGATTCCATCGAAAAATCCGTCAACGGGTATCCGCAGGGAAAACCAAAACGCGATATCATCGCCGACGATGGCCAGAAAATCACGCTCGGCGACACTTCGGTAACCATCGTTACGACGCCCGGGCATACGCCAGGCACCTTGTCGATGCTTTTCACAGTGAAGGACAATGGCAGGCCGCTGAGCGTCGCTTATTCGGGCGGCACCGCATTCAATTTTCCATCTACGGTATCGAATTTTGACATTTACATCAAGTCCCAGAGCAAGATGGCCGCCGCTGCAGCGGTGTCGAATGCCAGCGTCTTGCTATCGAATCATTCGGAATTCGATTCTGCAACGTCAAAAATCCGGATGCTGGCTGCCCGCAAGGTTGGTGACCCCCATCCGTTCGATCTCGGGCAGGAGGCGGTGGCTCGGTATTTCACAGTGACCAGCGAGTGCGCTCAGGCGGCGCGCCTTAAGCTGAGCCAGTCTTCACAATGAGAGGCCTAAAACGTCAGTCGGGCAGAGCGAAACTGTACACTTCCCGCGCCCAGCTGATGTTTGCTTCGGCACCCTCCGATTACGAGGCGCGCTTCGCGCAAGCCGCGCTCACAGAAGCAAGACATCTACCCGATGCGCATGCACCATCGCCTCGTGAGCGGACCACTCAAAGATGGTAAATCGTCCGTCCTGTGACGCCACAAAGGCAACAGCATCACGTTGATCCTGCACGAACTGGGCCGCCGATAGGTGCCGGGTGCCGCCGAGTTGTTCTGGATGCACCAGGGTAGCCACTCCACCGTCAACGGGTTCAGTCACCGTAACCTGCTCAACTTGGGCCCAACCCCTTCGGCGGACAATCTTGGCGCCAAAACCAAGTAGTTCATGTCGATCAGTAAGTATGACAGCGCCATCAACAGCAGTCAGTCCGGCGATGGCGTCCACCGTTCGGCTAAGTGCCTCCTGCCAGCTATGCCGACGCGCCTCGACGGCGTCCTCGATGCTCAAATTCGCGAGTTCCGAAAATGGAGGAGATACGACGTACGGCATCGGCCATACGATCGATTCTCGCCAAGACGTAGAGTCCGTTGGAACCACTAGCAGCGATCCGCCGTGCCCATGAGCACGCATGGAGACTGCGAGTTGTACAAGTATATTGACCGAATGTACGGTTGAGGTCGCTGAGCTCAATGCGCGTGGGAACGTGAGTACGGCGGGATAGCCTGCTACGGGCGAAGCGTGCTCATCCACTATTTTGACTTGGTCGCCTTCCAGCACGGCAACATTCACGAACTTTCCCAACTCCTCCCCTGTATGGTGTTTGATAACTAGTAGTCCCGGTGCAGCGACTTCCAGGACAAAACATAGGGTCGGAATAGCGCGGGTCGTCCCCCATACGCCAAACTGGTGTCCCTCACGCCACACGCCCAGATGAATCCCGGAGCGCTCGACCGCTGGAGCGACGCGTGTGAGGGTAACCGGATTAAGCGGCAGAGGTCGCTCGAACCTAAGTGGAATGACAGCCTGTTCGGGGCCGAGGAAGGCTAACGAAATCCTTGGTGTGTAGCCTTCCTCTCGTCGAAGGCTCGCCCAAAAGGCAGCATCGATAAGCGTTTCTATGGTTGCGGTATCAGGTACTGACGCCAAGCCCTGCTGGCCGCGACTGCTACTCTCCTGATGGCGTTGAGCAAGGTAGGCGTGCACTCTGGGGGCGACTGCGTGGGCAGCGGGATATGCCTGTCGGCTCATACGTGAGATTATCCCGTACCGGCCCAGGGTTAGTTTAACGGACAGCGCCGCTTTCGGAATCGCCGCGAAGTTGTAGAGCGTCTAAGATATATGCTCACCATAAGAAATGTGTTCGCTTTGCTGGTTGTCTGCTTTGCGGCGGGTCCAGCCCGCGCGCAGGAGCAAGCACCCGGCTCGGGTGTGCCGGTACGCATCGTTGTGACCGTGGAAGGGCAGAAGGGCGCTGCTCCGCCCAATCTCGCTCCAAATGACGTCCTGGTTTATCTCGATAACCAGCGAATGCGGGTCACGGGCTGGACGCCAGCTCAGAATGATCGAACGGGATTGCAACTATGGCTCCTCATCGACGATGGCGCGGACACAGCGCTGGGTACCCAATTGGAGGATCTTCGCGGGTTCGTGCTTGAGCAACCGTCTGCAACGCAAGTCGGCATAGGCTACTTGCGCAACGGAACCGTGCAGGTGGAACAGAAGCCTGCCGCCGATCACGCGCTGGCAGCCAAAAAGATCCGGCTTCCGCTCGGCCAGCCCGGGATCTCCGCCAGCCCATATCTGGCTCTCATCGACCTCATTCAGAAATGGCCCACGGACGACCAAGCTCGGGAAGTGCTGATGATCACCAGCGGCGTCGATCCCGACAACGGACCCGGTCCCTCCAACCCGTACCTCGACCGCGCCATCGAGGCGGCCCAGCGGGCGGGCGTGGTTGTACATTCCATCTATTTCAGCAGTTCCGGACATTTCGGCCATAGCCTTTGGCAGATCAATTGGGGACAAAATTATCTTTCGCAACTTGCTGAAGAAACAGGTGGTGAATTGTTTTGGCTGGGGACTTCTAACCCGGTGTCGCTCGCGCCCTATTTGAACGAGCTGAACCAGCGTTTCCGTGAGCAGCACATTCTCACATTCCTGGCTCAAGGGAACCCAGGTTTTAGGCGGCTAAAACTCAAAACCGAAGTTCCGCACGCAGCGTTGGTGGGGCCTTCGAAGGTTTACGTACCCAGCGGCAAGTAGCCTCGGATCACTTTAATCGCAGAGCGCTGACGACCAGTTTCCCAAAGAAACTTCGCCGGCGCGGATCCAGAAAAAGCCACGACAACAAGCCCACCACCGCCGGAGGGCGAAAATGAGGATCGAGTGCGCGGCGCCGGTCCAGAATTCCGGTGAGAGTTTCTCGCGGCCGCTCGCGAAAGTCGTCGAGCATGGCGGTTTGATGAACGCACGAAATAGTGCAGAATGGCGCGCAGCCCTTGGGCCTCGCTGCTTCGCGCTGGATATCGTCCCGAGTGTACTGATCAAGTGGAATGCCGGGCCGCCCGCGCTGTTGCGAACAGTAATGCACCAGACCCTCTTCGCAGACATACAGGAACCGGCCGCCAGCGCGGCAGTGCCAGTCATTTGGCAGACCGCGTCCGATATTCTCCTGAAAATGGTCGAAATGCGCGAACGAAAACAAACCGGTTTCAAGGCGCCGGAAACGGTCATAGACACTTCGTTGCTCCTGCGCGAGCGGCTGAAGCTGGCCGCCATGATCGTGCAAAATACCGACCGTGCTGGTAAAGCCGAGTTCCCGGGCGCGTCCCCCGACCACGATCGCGTCCTCCGGGTTTCGAACTCCGGCGCCCAACACGGAGTTGATGGTGACTCCGAAGTGGGCGTCTTGCGCGAGCCATTCGAGTTTCCGGTCAAGCACGCGCAGGCTCTTTTTCGAGACGTCGTCGGGCGCAACGTTGTCGATGCTGATCTGCAGATAGTCCAGTCCGGCGCGATTGAGGGCCCTGATCCGATCCGGGGTCAGGAGCAGACCGTTGGTGATCAGAGTCGCGATCGCGCCGCGGTCGCGAATTCGTCGAATGATCGCATCGAGATCCGGATGCAGCGTCGGCTCGCCGCCGCTCAGCGTGATGATAGTTGTGCCAAGATCGGCCAGGCGATCGATCCGCCGCAGCATGGTTTCGAGTGGCACGGGGGCAGAATGTTTGTCGTATTCATTGCAATAGGCGCAATCCAGGTTGCAGCGCCGGATGGGCACGATCTGTGCCAGAATCGGGTGCGAGGCCGACTGCATGGCGCGCACGAACATGCGCGTCTCGCGGAGCTTGAGGTTGAACCTCCTGACCAGGCTCATTAATCCTAGTTTGACCGATCTCTGCCGAGGCAGCAAACTTTTCTCAACTTTAAGATGCGAGAAGCTTTACTGACGCCGCTGCATCTATAGAAGTAGGACATCTCATCCAGGAGGGACATCTTGGCCGCTGTCATCGAAGCAAACCCATTAGAGAAGTTTTCGCTTGAACCCCTGCCCGCCGGAGACTCGTGTTTGTTGATCATCTTTGGCGCATCCGGCGATCTCACACGCCGCAAACTGATTCCGGGCCTCTACAATTTGTCCTGCGTAGGTTGCATGAATCCCAAGTTCGAGGTACTGGGCGTGGGACGAACACCGATGCAATCTGAGGATTTCCGCGCCAAATTGCGGGAAGCGGTGGCCGGCTCAGCCGACGCTCGCGACTTCACTGAAACCGGCTGGCGCGAATTCGAGAATCGCTTGCATTACTACGTCGGCGATATCAGTGACGGCCAGTTCCACAACCAGCTCCGAGAGCACCTAGACCAAATGCAGCGCGCCGGCTCGAGCCCCAACCGTTTGTTCTACATTGCCACTCCTGGTTCGGTAGCCGGCCCAATTATCGAAGGCTTAGCTCAGGCTGGGCTCAATCACAACGACGCCGGCTGGACGCGGGTCATCCTCGAGAAGCCCTTCGGACACGATCTGAAATCCGCCCGCGAATTAAACGAGGTAGTCGGCCGAGCGTTTGATGAGAAAGATGTGTACCGAATCGATCACTACCTGGGGAAAGAGACGGTCCAGAACATCTTGGTCTTCCGCTTCGGTAACTCCTTATTTGAACCGATTTGGAACAGAAACTACATCGATCACGTTGAAATCACCGCCGCCGAAACCGTAGGGTTGGAGGGCCGAGCGAGCTTCTATGAAGAGACCGGCGCGCTACGTGATATGGTCGCGAATCATTTACTCCAGCTATTGGCATTGACGGCCATGGAACCCCCTATCGCTTTCGATGCTGATTCGGTGCGCGAACAAAAGGTCCAGGTGTTCCGATCCATCCGGCCCATGACCGCGGAGGAGGTGGCGAAACGAACCATCCGCGGTCAATACGGGCCCGGTCAAGTCAGCGGCAAGCCGGTACCAGGCTACCGGCAAGAGCCAAACGTGGGTCCCAGCTCCGTCACCGAGACGTATGCGGCCGTCGAATTTTATGTCGACAACTGGCGCTGGGCCGGCGTACCGTTCTATATTCGCACCGGCAAGCGACTGGCGCGGCCTCTCTCCGAAATTCGTGTCCACCTCAAGCGGACGCCGCAGGCTCTTTTCGCGAGCACGCCGCACCAACTTGGGCCGAATGTCATCACGCTGCGCATTCAGCCCAACGAGGGGATCAGCATTGCATTCGATGCCAAGCGGCCGGGCACCCAAATGCGCGCCCTTACGGTGGATGCGAACTTCTCCTACGAGTCCGTGTTCGGTTCTAAGGGCCCGCCGGCATACGAGACCCTCCTGCTCGATTCGATGCTTGGAGATGCGACCCTCTTCACTCGCCGGGACGAGGTGGACGCCGAATGGCGCATTATCACTCCTATCGAGGAGGCCTGGGCGAAGCTGCCTGCTCCGTCGTTTCCGAACTACGCCGCCGGCACTGACGGGCCCATCGAAGCAGATGAGCTGATCGGAGGCGATTATCGCGCGTGGCACCCCCTCATCGAGATACCGGCTACTAGCGGCGTTGCGCCGGCCCGCGCGCTACGCGGTAGTTGACCGAGACTTATGAACTATTGCGACCGGTTTGGCGCACTTCGCGGACGCAGAGGATTGAGGTAGGTGGGACGGTTACCGCGCCCGCCCACGTTAGCTAGCGATTAGAGCCAGTATTCCCAGTGCCGCGTGGCCACTACATAGCCGCATAGGCATGCATTCGTCACCGCATGCACCAAGATGCAATCCCCGAGACTTCGGGTGCGCACCATCCACCAGTTGTAAATCACTCCGGTGATCAATCCCACATCCCAGTAAGGGCCGTGCTCCGATGCGAAGAGGACGGCGGTGACCCAGAATGCCATGGGAGCATACGCACCCAGCTTGATCTGCTCGAACCGCGGCGAGATCAGCCATCGCATCAGCCAGGCTCGCCAGAACAGCTCTTCAATAATCGGGACCAGCACGACGGCTCGTATGATACGCGTCCATAGAATAACGGGCGCCATGAGGGTCTGTTCGGACACCGGTGCGCCCATCCGGCCGAGGATCGCATTCTGGAATAACCAATGCTGCCGGTAGCCTGGGAACAATATGTCTGGCCCTACCCAAATCACAAACACCGCTGCGCCCAAGATCACCGACTGTAGCCCGTGGGTACAGCGAAGATCGATGACGTGCCGTGAGAATACCCACAGAATCACCGATAGAGCGATCACCCGTAGCGGGTAATCGATGCTGGGTGGAAGGGCCGCAAAGTTTTGGACCGCAAGGAACGCCATGAAGCTGGCAAACGGCAGCACATAAGGAAAGCTGGGCCAGCGCTTTTCAAGAGCAGCGATCAATTTGGTTTTTGTCCTGGAAATCGGGCTTAGCCGACTTTAGCCATCAATTCCTTGATTCGGCTCTGGTCGCGATCATTCGGTTTGTTGCGTAAAGCGGTTTCCAGTTCTTTCTTGGCTTCGGGCCGGTCGCCTTTCTGGTAAAGAGCCAGAGCGAGGTGCAGATGGAACGTGGCATTGTTGGGTGTTTTGCTGATTAAGTCACGAAGCATGCGTAAGCTGTCATCGGTAAGATTCTTGTGGATGTATATAAGGGCTAGCGTGTCGATGACGTTGGGGTCGTTGGGGCGCTTCTGCTGAGCACGCTGGGCATAGGCCAAAGCTTGGTCCAGATCGACGCCGCTGTCAGCCTTGATGTACGCCAGGTTGTTTAGCGCTTCCACATTATCCGGCTGCAGCTTGATCACTTCCTCGTAGGTTCTGCGCGCCTCTTCATCACGGCCGGCGCGGTTGTAGAGAAGAGCGAGTTCCAGGACGGGCAAGTAATTGCCTGGATCGACCTCCTTGCCTTTCTTGAAAGCCTCGATAGCGCCATTCGTGTCGTTGCCATTCGCCTTGGCTTCACCCATACGAACATAAAGATCGGCGACCTTGGGATTCTTGTCAATCAGCGTCTGGTATTCGCGAGCGCTATCCGCGTATTTGCCGGCGCGGAAATAAATCTTAGCCAAAGACAGCCGATAATCAGCCCGGTCGGGCGCTTGCTTAAGCTGGTTCTGGGCGATCTGGATGGCTTGATCCCACTGGCTTTGGGCCACCTTGGTTTCCATCACGCCTGGCAGACCGCGCGGATCCTTCGCCTCCAGCAGAGACTGAAAAGCAGCTTCGGCCTGCTTGTAGTTTTTCTCCGTGAATTCCAATTGACCGAGCTGGAACAGCGCGTCGTTCGATTTCGGAAACATCTTCATTTCAGTAGCGATCTCGTCCCTAGCTTTTTGAGCCTCACCCAACCGCATGAGGGCGCTGGTACGAATCAAACGCGCAGGCAGGTTAGTGGGATCAGCTTGCAATATTTGGTCGGCAGTCTGCACCACCGTTGCATTCTCTCCACGCGCCAATTGCAGCTCGCCCAGCGCTAGCTTAGCGGGCGTATACCGAGGCTCGAGCTTGATGGCCTCTTGGAAATGTATCTGAGCCTGATCAAGGTTCTGACTGGAGCTTGCCGCCATGTAGGCCCGGCCGAGATTGTAGTGCAGAGTTGCGTTTTTGGGTGTTTTTGCAACCAGCGGCTGCAGTTCGGCAATTACGGTCTTGATTTGCCGCGGGTCGCCGGTCTGCAAAAGCAACGTGGCGTGCATCGCGATTACGTCGGAATCCTTGGGATCCTGTTTAAGAAGGGCGTCCACAATCTTGGTCGCCTCATCGTGCTTTCCTTCGGAGCCCAGAACCTCCACCATTCTTTTTTGGTAGGTCCGCTTGTTCTTGGCGTCCTCTTTTTGTCCGAGGTCGTATTGTTTTAGCGCGTTGTCGAGATCGCGGATCCGCATATAGAAATCGCCGGCTTCCAGGTGACCATCCGGATAAGTCTTCAAATTGGACGTCAACCGGGCCAAAGTCGCCGACATTTCGGGCTGGCGTTTGCTCGCGTAATAATGCAGCGCCAGTTGAAGCACATAAGGTCCTTGCGTAGGATTATTGTCGATCTTTTTCTTCAGGAGCTCCTCGCCCAACTCAGGATGGTTGTTACGGACATAGTAGTAATAGAGGACGTCGTACATCTGGCCATAACTCTTTTCCTTCTCGATCACCCGTTTTGCGTACTTTTCGGCGGCATCATTCTGCCGGTCCGCGAAGAGCGCTTGTACGAGCGACAAAACGAGCTCGGGTTGATCCGGTTTGATCTGGTTGGCGGCCTCGAATTTCTCGATCGCGGCTTTCACCTCCTTTTGTACTAGGGCGAGATAGCCGGCAATGCGCAAGCCGTCGTAAGACTTAGGATCCTTTTTTAGTAACTGCTGGTCCAGATCCTTCACATCTGGCAGGACCTGCCGGTTGGACTGCGGATTTGCAACGTAAAAAAGGAGCTCGAGATCAGCGAGCTTCACCACGGCATCCGTGTTGGAGGGGTCCAGCTCCCGGGCCCGGCTGAAGGCGCGAGCGGCTTCCGAGGGAATGCCCAACTGCATGTCCGTCAAGCCCAGCCGGTACCAGGCTTCGCCATAGCGCGCGTCCTTATTAAGTGCCCGCCGGTACATGATTGAGGCTTCTTTGAACTTGCCACGGGTAAAATATTTGTTTCCATTATCGACGTACCTCCTGCTGGCGGCTTTCGGATCCGTATTACAAGCCGCGAGCAAAAAAAGTAACGGGATTACTAACAGTAAGGGAACGCGCTTCATAAACATACTATCTACACACTAAAACACAAACGACCTGGTTGCAATGTAACAGGAGTCTCAGAACCATTCGTTTGCCGAAGGATATAGGTACCAGTACTTTCGGTTAATTACCGCAAAGCGGCCAGTAAGGCTCCAGTCAACCGTAACAGGGACAGCTTGGCTTTCTCGACGCCGTGCTGAGCGTCATAGAAAACAATCCACCTTTCCTGCTCATTGAGGCGAGAGTCTTCCACTTGCTGTTCGGTAGCGCGGCCTTCGCCGAGCTGAGCCAAAACCACTGAGACCTGTTCTCGTGCATAATCGAGGTCCAGCCGAGCCACGTTTTGGCTGGACTCGGCCCTTTGAAGGTCCTGATAGCTTTTTTGGGTGTCGAGCTGAATCCGATTGCGGGTCTGGTTCATCTGCGTCCTCAACTCAAGAATGTCCAGTCGGGCTTGGGCTGCCATCGCCTTGGGAGCCGACCCCGTTAGCAACGGGATCGTAATCGCGACCCCTAGCTCGCCGTTGTTGCGCTGAAAATGCGTGAAAAAATCCTGGTAGTTGCTCTTAGCGAGTAGCGAATACTGGGCTACCAGGTTGACTATGGGCAGCGGAGTCGATTTGTACTCACGAACCTCGAAACCCTTGGCCTGAAGCTGGGATTCCAGCCTCCGCAGCTCTTTGCTGTTCTCGAAGGCCTGCTCGAGCGCCGCCTGCTCGGTGGCCGGAATCTCGGGGGTCGCCCGCTCCTCATCAACAGGCCGTACGCGATCGCCTGCCGGAAAGCCGAGCACTACGGCGAGCGAGGCCTGGGCATACTCCAGGTCATCACCGGCGGCTTCGTAGCGCTGATGAGCTCTGGCTAAGTCGGCCGCCACACGTTTGTTTTCAATAGGAAGGGCACGGCCCTCTTCGACACGCAGCTTCACGGCTTGGCCGACTTGCTCCAGACTCTCCATCTCGGGTTTCAAAGACTGTACGTTTCGCATCATCTGCTGAGCATCCAGAAACAGCGATGCGGTCTGAAATGCGATCTCATCGCTTTTCGACTGCGTGGCGATGGCCGCGGTGCGCGCGTTTTCCCGCACCCGGGCGAGTTCGAAGCTCTTGGGCCGGTTGAACAACGCCATATCGGTGCGGCTTTGGATAATGGCGGGAGCAGCGCCTTCGATGCTGCTCGGATACCCCCACACTTTGGCCGCGCCGCTGCCGGCGTAGATTTTAGGCACGAATGGGTCTTTGGCGATCCGCACGCTCTCTTGAGCCTTTTGCTCGTCAAGTCGCGCTAGTACCAGGTCCGGGTTCTCCTTTAACGCAACCTCCACCGCCTGCCGCAGCGTCAACGAGTGGATCTCGGCAAAACCGGAGACTGTTGAAAAAATAAGCACTAAGGTATGTCTGAACACCCCTCCAGGTTAACCGATGCAACAACTTGGGCTCCGGGGAGTCTTACAAGGGAGAGAGCTGGAGGACCAAAAAACATGAAAAATGCTATCTTTTCGCGACGGGCAGCGGCCAAAACGCTGCTTTTTGGCGCGCTTTCAGGCACTGCCATGGTAGCGTTCGGCCAGGAGTATGGGCGGGCGAGGGACTTAGTTGCCCGGGTGCAGGACGATCTGCGCAGGGCTGCGGACTTCACGGCCACCAAAGAAAAGGAACGGGATCGTTATCGCGATGTCCAAAGAAAGCTGTCTGAGTTCGACCGTGATTTGAGCAGGGGACATTTCGACAAAGGCAAGCTGGACGGCGCCATCGACGAACTAAAAGATGTGATCAAGGACAACACTCTGGAGTCCCATGATCGGGATGCGCTGGCCGCGGATCTGTCGGATTTGCGGACTTTGAAAGACGTTCGCTAGGCCGAACCACAGGCGAGAATGCCTGTGCAACTCACCACATCGTGCCTTCGGGCATCCAGGTGCGGGTCAGGTAATCGATGAAGAACTGTCCCAGCAGCAGGATCAACCAGAAGAAGCCGGCGCCGGCAAACAGCTTGGTGAGAGGGCTGTCCGCCTTCACGTTCATAAAGAACAGGATCACCAGCATCATCTTGAAAAATGCGATTAACAGGGCCACTACAATGTTCCACGCACCCAATTCGATCTGCGCAACGTAGTAAGTAACAAAGGTCATGACCGTCAAGGTGGCCCAGATGATTACGTAGGTTCGAACGCTAGGAATGGAATGCATAAAATTATATGAGCTTCTTGGTGCGCCCAATCAAATAGAGAAGCGGGAAGAGAAAAATCCAAACAATGTCGACGAAGTGCCAATACAGGCCGCTCACTTCAACGGGAGTGAAATAGCTCGGGCTAAAGGTGCCCCGCCGGGCCATCATGAAAATCGTGGTCATGAGGCCCAGACCTACCACCATGTGCAAGGCGTGAAAACCGGTCATGAAGAAATAAAAGCAAAATAGGATTTGGGCTTGACGTGCGAACTGCGGCGCTTCGCTGTAGTCCCAGTGTCCACCGAAGAGTGGCACCTTGTTGTCCACCCAGTGCTCGTGGTACTCGAAGCCTTTGATGACTAAGAAGGCGAGTCCGAAAATCATCGTGAGAATGAGAAAGAGCTGGAGAACCTTCTGTTCACCCAAGCGGGCGGCACGTACGGCCAGGGCCATCGTCAAACTGCTCACGATCAGGACGGCGGTGTTCATGGCGCCATACAGCGGATTCATGTACTGGCTCGAGCTTGCGAATGCCTCCGGGTACATAGCGCGATATACCGTATAGGCGCCGAACATCCCGCCGAAGAACATGATTTCCGTGAGCAGGAACACCCACATTCCGAGGGTAGCGGAGTCGAACTGCTGCGCCATATCATCGAAATGATGCCGGAGATGCGGAGAATGCGCGGTGTGGTCGGGCTCTGAATGCTCTGCTACCGTCGAGTGCGTGTCAGCCAACGTGCGTCTCCTTTTGGGTGTGATAAGAATACGCTTCTTCGGTCACGATAGGAGTCGTCTCGAAGTTGTAAGTGGGCGGCGGCGAAGTGGTCTGCCACTCCAGGCCTGTGGCGCGCCACGGATTGTCGCCGGCCTTGGGGCCGTATTTCATCGACCACAAGAAATAGATTAGCGGAATAACGTACCCCAGGCCAAGGATGGAGGCGCCGGCGGTGGACATTACGTTCAGCACCTGGAACTCGGGCGCGTACGCGTGATAACGGCGCGGCTGGCCGAGGTATCCGAGAATGAACTGCGGGAAGAACGTCAGGTTGAATCCGGCGAATACCAGCAAGCAGGCAAACTTCGCCCAGCCTTCCGGATACAATCGCCCGCTTATTTTCGGCCACCAATAATGCATGCCTCCCAGGTATGCAAGCACCATTCCGCCGACCATCACGTAATGGAAGTGGGCGACGACGAAATAGGTGTCGGTCACGTGAACATCCACACCTAGGGTTGCCAGGAACAGGCCCGTCAGACCACCGATGGTGAACAGGCCAATGAAGCCGAACGCATACAGCATCGGCGTATCGAAGCTGATCGATCCCCGGAACATGGTGGCGGTCCAGTTGAAGACCTTAATGGCCGAGGGAACCGCTACCAGGAAGCTCAGCAACGAGAAATACAGACTGGCATACATCGACATCCCGGTGACGAACATATGATGACCCCATACCAGGAAGCCGATGATGGCGATGCCCAGGCTGGAGCCGGCCACGAAGGGATAACCGAAAATGCCCTTCCGTGAAAAACACGTGACCAGTTCGCTGATCACGCCCATGCCCGGCAAAATCATGATGTACACGGCGGGATGAGAATAGAACCAGAACATGTGCTGGAACAGGATCGGATCGCCGCCAATGGCCGGGTCGAAAATGCCGATATGGAAAGCCCGCTCGAGACCGACCAGCGCCAGGGTGATGGCGACCACCGGAGTGCCCAAAACCTGGATGAGCGAGGTGGCATAGTTGGCCCACACGAACAGCGGCAGCCGGCCCCAGGTCATTCCTGGCGCCCGCATCTTGTGGACCGTCACGATGAAATTCAACCCCGTCAGAATCGACGAGAATCCGGCGATGAAGACGCCCACCGCGGCCGTGATTACGAAAGTATTCGAGTAGGTGCTGCTAAACGGAGTGTAAAAAGTCCAACCGGTGTCCACGCCGCCCAGAACTATGGCCGCCAAAGCGAAGGCCGCGCCGGCGATGTATATGTACCAGCTCAAGAGATTGATACGCGGAAAGGCCAAGTCTTTGGCGCCGATCATCATGGGCACAAAGAAATTTCCAAGCGTGGCTGGGATGGATGGTATCAGGAAGAAGAAGACCATCACGATACCGTGCATGGTGAAGAACTTGTTGTAGGTATCGGAATTCACCAGGTCGCCCTGCGGCGTCAGCAATTCGACGCGGATAAGGCTGGCGAAGATTCCACCGATGAAAAACATCGCGGTGATCGAAATGATGTAGAGCACGGCGATGCGCTTATGGTCTTTGGTGAAGAGCCACGACTTCCAGCCGTACTCCTGGTTTAGGTAATTGGGGGTTTCCACCGCCAGAGGATCTTGTAAGACAGTACTCATTTTTTTCCACCCGTATTTGGGTTTTCAGGAGTTGCCGCCGCGCCGCCCGGCGCCGCCGAAGTTTGTTCGGATACCGGCCGCGCTCCCTGAATAGCCAAGGACTTTACGTAAACGATGAGCTGCAGCAGTTGCTCTTCGGTGATCTGACCTTGGAACGTCGGCATGACATCCGTCCGGAAGCCGGCTACCAACCTGGCATTGGGGTTCAGAATCGACTCGCGTATATAGGCATCGTCTGCCAGGACGGTCTGGCCGCTCTGCAACTGAACGCGCGAACCATATAGTCCACGCAAGATGGGACCTCGGCCCTGCTGATCCAGTTGATGGCAGGTGGCGCATCCCAACTGTCCGAACAGCCTTTCGCCCTGTTGCGCCATGGTCCCTTCCACTCCGCTACCGGCCAGCCAGTTCTCGTAGTCGTTCTCGGTCATCACGGTGACCCATCCGACCATGCCGGAATGTTCGGTGCCGCAATATTCGGCACAGAAAAGATGGTACCGGCCGGGCTTGGTTGCGGTGAACCACATGATGTCATAGCGGCCCGGCACAACGTCGTGCTTAACGCGAAAAGCCGGGATGAAGAAACTGTGAATCACGTCTTCAGAAGCCAAAGTTATCTTGATCGGCCGGTTGATGGGAACGTGCAGTTCGTTGATCTCTCGCTGGCCTTCCGGGTACTGAATCTTCCACATCCATTGCTTGCCGACGGCGTAAATGTCCATCGCGTCGGGCGGGGGACTGGCGTTGGCGAAAAAGATCTGTGCGCCCCACCAAAAGAATGTCAACATGACCAGGAAAGGAAGGACGGACCATGCGATCTCGAGCTTCAGCGACCCGTGAATCGGCGGCGGAATCTCATTTTCGGATTTGCGCCGGTACTTGATCGCAAAAAAGAAGACCGCCGCGAAGATCAGCGCCGTCATGACGACGGACACTGCAGTGAGATAAAAGTAGAGATAGTCGACGCTACTCGCGACCGCCGAGGCAGCTTCAGGAAACAGGGGTAACTGCATTGCTTAAGCCGGCCTCCTGGGTTCGGCGTCGGTACCGCGCCTCATCAAAAAGAACACCAGAGCTCCGAGCCCGAGCACGGTAGCCGAGCCAAGCACCTTGGTCACATTCTGGATGATCGCGCCGTACTTGCCGGTCATCGGATCGTAGTGGTAGCAGAAGAGCAGGACCTGGTCGGCCAAATCGCCGATCTTGTTCTCGGAGGCCTCCACCAGTCCTAGCCGGAAGTCTCTGGTCTTGTAATCGATTCCGTAAAAATAACGCGCGATCTTTCCCTCCGGCGTCAGGACCATGATGCCACTGGCGTGCGCGAACTGTTTGGTAATCGGATCGTACTTATAGTGGAACCCCGCCGTGTCGGCTAGCTTCTTGATGGCGTCTTCCTGGCCGGTGAGAAAATGCCAGCCTTGCGCCGCGCCTGCGCGCTTGTATTTTTCGACGTAGTTGGCTTTTTTGGCCGCCGCCAACTGCCAGGTTTCCTTGGCGTTGAAACTGACCGTAACCACGTCGAAGTCGGAACCTAAGTTCAGCGTGGTCTGCTCCATGGTGTGTGTCAGGCCATTCAAGACCATATCGCACAGCATGGGACATTCGTAGTAAACCAGCGCGAGGACTACCGGCTTGTGCCGGAAATACTGGCCCAAGCGAACAACTTGGCCGGTCTCATCTTTGAACATCAGCTCCAGCGGAATCTGGGCGTTGAGATTCTGATCGATTCCTACGCCACGGATCATGGCGGGGAGGCCGTACTGTTGGGCAGAGGCGGGGGAGCACGGTAAAAAGATGACAAGCGTCGGCACGAGTGCCGACGCGGCACGCAAGAGTGCGTGCGCCACGAGACCGAGTGCGTGCGCCACGCTACCTTTACTGCTTGGCATTTTTACTTCCTTTGGCGATGTCGTCGAGATAATTGTGGTACGGGAGCCCTTTCTGCGCGACCATGTCGATGGCGCGATCCACCGGAATTCGCACCGTGCCAGCGCTCTCATCCACCCAGGCGTACGTGGTGAGGACGTGATCCTCCAGGGCCCGCAGATTCTGCAATTGGAGATAGGGCTTGTCTTCCACGCGCGGCTCCGGAGGAAGCTGCGGCTGGACGTAGGTGACCTGTGGCGGAAGATAGGTGTTGTGGAAATAACGGAATATTCCGATCGTCAGAAGACAAACCAGAAAAGCTCCGATCAGTAGCACAATTAACGACACCACAATGAATCGAACATCCACTTCGCGATGTTCGTGGCCGGCGCCATTGGGGCTGGGTGCGACCGGGTGTTCCATGTTGACGGGGTGTTCCATCTCAGTGTCCATGCACGCGCGCGAGGGAATAAGTATCCCGCGGATCGTTGGCCGGTAATAAGGGCCGGGCTTTAAGATGCCGGATGAAAAAGGCGATCCAGATACCGCCCAAGCCGACCAATGCAGCGATATCGGTCCAGTAAATCTCTAATCCATGCTGGCGGAAGGCCGGTTCAATAATCCAGAAGACGTCTACGATGCGGACGAGAATCATCCACATCGCCAAGACCCGTAGCCGCTCCGGATGCTTCTTGACGAAGCGCATCAATAGCAGGAAGAAGGGAACGCAGAAATGGAAGATGGAGATGAACCAGGCCACATATCCCCAGCCTCCGCTAAAGCGCCGAACGTACCAGGGAATCTCATCCGGCAGATTTTCGGCCCAGATGATAAGGAACTGAGCGAATGACATGTAGGCCCACAGCATGGTGAAGGCCAGCATCAGATTCCCAAGATCGTGGTAATGCTGCCGCGTCAAGAAGCCGGCGAAGGGCTCGTACTTGGAAAGCAGCACCAATATGGCGATCAAGAACGAAAACGTCAGCAGAACTTGACCTACCGTGAACATCCAGCCGTAAATAGTGGAATACCAGTTGGGCTCCAGCGACATGATCCAATCGATGAATGCGTAGGTGGTCGTAAGGACGAAGATCAGCAGGGCCGGGGCACTGGCGCCCTTGATGCGCCGGAAGAGCGCGGGATCTCCAGTCCGGTCATGCTCGTTGGCCATGCTCAGAATCCGGAAGCCGAAGAAGAACCAGATCAGGAAGTACAAGATGGTTCTTCCAATGAAGAACGGCACGTTCATGTAGGCGGCTTTGTGGCCAACCGCGAAATCGTGCGCTCGAACATCGGCGTGGGTCCAGGAGTAGAGCGTGCCCATCCCGAAAAATATAGGAATCACGAACAGAGCGATGAGCGGGAGCGTTTGTAACCCGGACTCGACGAACCGGCGGACGGCGACGCCCCAGTTTCCGCCGACCACATTGTGCAGGAAGAAGATGCCCAGGCAACCGAGCGCCAGACCGGCCCAGAAGATATAAGCGAACAGATAGGACTGCCAGAAATGCGCCGCATCCAGGAATAGGCCTATGACACTGAGGGCCAAAGCTACCACGCCTACAACCAGTGAATTGCGCTGGATGCGGTCCATCCGCGGGAGAAGGGCTTCACTGGGCGTCATCGTACAGCTCCTGGATTAGGTTGTGTCGCCGGAGGGGGCGGAGTACCGGCCGGTGGAGCGCCTTGAGACAGTCCATTGGGCGCGGGTTCGAGTTTCAGGTTTTGGCGTTGGTCGGCCGGTACATCGTTCAGCTTGCCTGATTCGCTGGCTTGTAAGACACGGATGTAAGCGACGATCCGCCAGCGGTCATCCGGCTGCACTCGAGAGGCATAACTCGGCATCGCACCGAAGCCATTGGTCATGACGTCGAAAAAGTGGCCCACTGGCGCTTTCATGAGTTTGTCGTTGTAGTACGACGCCGCTTGCCGGAAGCCTCGCAGCACTACCATACCGTTGCCATCGCCCAGACGGCCGTGGCAGGGCGAGCAGTAGATATTGAAGCGATCCCGGCCACGCTCGATATCGGCGCGCGCGATCTGAATCGGAAACTGGTCGATGTCCTCGCCGTTGAATTTTCCGGTATAGCGGGCAGTATCAATGCGCAGGTGGCCTCTCGCTACCGTTCCATCCACCTCCGGCCGCTCGGAGCGGTGATCGGGAAAAAAATCGCTAGCCGCGAGCGGTTTATAGCGCGGTTGATTGTGCATGTCGTCGCGGCAACCTGTCAAGGCGAGCAACAGCAGGGCTCCAGCGGAGATGGCGATCTTATTTTTCAACTTCGGCCACCTCTTCGGGGTTGAGTTCCTCCAGGAACTGGCGGGTTTGGATGAGGTCGAATTTCGGATCATCGGCTTCGATGCATAAGAAAAAGCGATCCACCGAGGCGTGTTCTGCGAAAGATGGCACGTTGAACACCGGATGATACGGCATGGGAAGCTTGTTCATCGCGAACATACCGAGCACCGCGCTGAGCGCGGCCAATAAAACAGTGCACTCAAACGTAATCGGGATAAAGGCCGGCCAGCTATCAAATGGGCGGCCGCCGACGTTGTGCGGGTAAGCAATCACGGAAATCCACCACAGTAGTGAGAACCCGCCGATGCAGCCTGCCAGCCCGCCTGCTAATACAACCGCCGAGACCCAGTGCTTAGTGAAACCGATTGCTTCGGCTAGACCATCGATCGGCATGGGAGAGTAGGCGTCCATCTTTCGATAGCCCGCGGCATAGGCGCGGTTTGCAGCCGCGATCAATTGCTCGGGTTGTTCAAACTGGGCCATGAGGCCGTGGATACCGTGCCGATCCCAAAACGTTTCGTTCATATCAGTCCCCGTGTGCCGGTTTGGGCGAATCCTCCAATATGTGCGGCGCCAGATGGTGCAGCACCTCACGCACTTCGAAGATCGAGATCGCCGGCAGCGTCCGTACAAACAGAATCATCAGCGTGAGGAAGAAGCCGATAGTGCCAAGCAACACCGCCCAGTCCCATTGGGTCGGATAATACATGCCCCAGGAAGAGGGCAAGAAGTCGCGATGCAGGCTGGTGATGACGATGATGAACCGCTCCAGCCACATGCCGATGTTCACCACAATCGACACAAAGAACAGGCGCGGGATGCTTTGCCGCACGCGCCGTGACCACAGTGACTGCGGGATCAGGATGTTGCACAGAATCAGAGCCCAGAAGAAAGGCCAGTAAGGGCCAGTGGCGCGGTTGTGATACATGAACAGCTCATGCGGATTGCCGCTGTACCACGACATAAAGGCTTCCATCATGTATCCATACGCTACGATCAGCCCGGTGCCGAGCATCAGTTTGGCCATGGCATCCAGGTGGCGCGTGGTGATCAGATCTTCCAGGTGGAACCACTTGCGCGTCGGAATCGCGAGAGTAATCACCATTGCGAAACCGGAGTAGATGGCGCCGGCGACGAAGTAGGGTGGGAAGATGGTGGTGTGCCATCCGGGAAGCAGGCTGATAGCGAAGTCGAAGCTAACCACGGTGTGAACTGAAACCACCAGGGGCGTCGCTAAGCCGCCTAACAGCAGATAGGCCATCTGGTAACGCGACCAATGTTTCGCCGAGCCGCGCCAGCCCATGCTGAGCATGCCGAATATGACCTTCTGCCATTGCTGTTTGGCTCGGTCGCGCATGGTGGCCAGATCGGGCACCAAGCCGACGAACCAGAACATGAGCGAGACGGTAAGGTAGGTGGTCACCGCGAACACGTCCCACACTAGCGGGCTGCGCGGCTGCGGCCAGATCCACATCGAACTGGGGTAGGGAATCAGCCAATACCCCAGCCAGGGGCGGCCCATGTGCAGAATGGGGAACATGCCGGCCTGCGCGACCGCGAATAGAGTCATGGCTTCTGAAAATCGATTAATGGAGGTTCGCCAGTCCTGCTTAAGAAGCAGCAAAATGGCCGAAATCAGCGTTCCGGCGTGGCCGATACCGATCCACCATACGAAATTGACGATCGCATAGCCCCAGGCCACCGGAATTACAATGCCCCACACGCCGACGCCCTTGTACAGCAGCCAGGCTGAGGCCACCAGGAGGCCTTGCATCAAGGTGAAAGCGATTAACAGGCTGATCCACCACTGAGGCGGCGTCCGCTCAACGGGCATCAGGACGGTGTTGGCGATCTTGTCGGTGACCGTCGCGTAATCAAACCCTGGAGCGATGATTTTATCCGGCCCGGGGTCAATCGCTCTTCGATCTAATTCTTCCGTCTTCAAGCTTTAACCTTTCTCGATCTCCGGATTCGGATTCTTCAGCCGGCCAAGGTAAGTGGTCCGCGGCCGGACATTCAAATCTTCCAGCAAACTATAATTCCGCGCTTGCGCCTTGAGTTGCGCCACCTGGCTTTTCGGATCGTTGATGTCGCCGAACGCTATCGCTTTGGTGGGACAGGCCTGCACGCAAGCCGGGACAATCTCGCCGTCCGCGATGCGGCGGTTTTCCTTCTCGGATTGAATCTTCGCCGCATTGATGCGCTGAACGCAGTATGTGCACTTCTCCATGACGCCGCGGCTGCGCACCGTCACGTTGGGGTTGCGCAGAGGATAAAGGCTCTGCGTGTTCCAGTCGGAATAGAGCAGGAAATTGAAGCGCCGGACTTTGTAGGGGCAGTTGTTAGAGCAATAACGAGTGCCGACGCAGCGGTTGTAAACCATCTGATTGAGGCCATCACCGCTATGGACGGTGGCTGCCACCGGGCAGACCAGCTCGCAAGGCGCGTTCTCGCACTGCATGCAGGGCACCGGTTGATAATACAGCTCAGGATTGTCCCAATTGCCTTTGAAGTAGCGGTCCACTCGAATCCAATGCATGTTACGCCCGCGCGCCACTTCGATCTTGCCCACCACCGCTATATTGTTTTCTGACTGGCAGGCCGAGACACAAGAGCTACAACCCACGCAGGTGTTCAAGTCGATGGTCATGCCCCATTTGTAGCCCTGGTATCGATAATCCGGATACAAGGTCAGATACTGAGGCAGGGGCTGTTGGCCTTCCTTCGCGTCGGCGAACTGCGGATTCTTTTTGTATTCGTCCAGCGTGGTGACGCGAACCGGCTCGTCCACTTCCATCGTTTGGGTGTGCTGGGTGGTGGCGAAGGTGTGATGGCCGCCGACTTTCCTCAACTCGACGCCATAACCGCCATCGGGCTCACCCGAGGTCCGAAGCAAATACGCGTTGAATCCGACCTCGTTACCGACCTGTCCTGCCAGCGTCCGGCCGTAGCCGAGATGAACGATCACGCTGTCATTGGCCTGCCCGGGCATGATCCACACTGGACCGGTAATCGTGCGTCCTTGATACTTCAACTCCACCATGTCCTCGGTGACGACGTTATGCTGCGTCGCCGTGGTCGGACTCATCCAGACGGCGTTGTCCCAGGTCATCTTGTTCTGGGGCTTGGGCAACTCCTGCAGCCAGCCGTTGTTGGCGAACGATCCGTCCCAAATGGTTGGATCGGGCCGGAACAAGATCTCCATTCCTTGCGCCGGTTGGGCAGGAGCGGCCGGAGGCGCCTTGGCGGTTACGTTGGCCGCCGCGCGCGCGGTGTTAGGAACCACCCCGTCATGCAGGGCTTTCTGCCAGAAGATATCGAAATCCGAGCCTTTGTTCTGCGTCTGCCAATAATCCTGGACCACGTCGTGAGAACTCTTATCCGGCTGGCCGGCCAAGGTCGCTATGACTTCATAGGCGCTCTTGCCGCCATAGAGAGGAGAGATCAGCGGCTGCTGGAAACTCACGGTTCCATCGAAGCCGCGCACGTCGCCCCATGATTCCAGATAATGGGCTTCCGGCACGTGCCAGACGCACTGCGCGGCAGTTTCATCGTAGAAGAGACCAAGATAAGCGCGCCACGGGACTTTTTTCAGCGCCCCGGCGAAATTCAAATCAATAGGGGTGTTGTAAACAGGATTGCCACCCAGTATCAGAAGGGAGCTGACCTTGCCGGCATCCATGTCGGCCACCAGCTCCTGCAAAGATGTTTGCTGGTCGATGGCGTTGCCGTCAATTGGTTCCGTGTAGATCACGGTCTTGCCGGCATTGCCGAGCGCCTGGTTCATGGCATGCGCCAGTGCGTGGACGTGCGGAGGTTGATTCTCACCGGCTATCACAATCGAAGAGCCTTTGTGCGCCTGCAAATCGCGCGCGATAGCCGCTACTTCCATGTATTTTCCGCCAGCCTGCGCGCCACTGACACCCAGCGCCGCGGCTAACTCGCTAGCCCAAGCATCCACTTCTCCGCCCCGAACCGGATAGCGATGATCGGCCATTCCGCCGGTCGGCGAGGGCGCCGGCTCGACCACATACAGCCGATTCATGGTGGTTTGGTCGGGCGGTTTTCCTTGCGCTTGCACCTGTGGGGGTAATACCACCGGCCCGCGATTCTCGTTGGCATAACCGGCCGATTGATTTGGACGCGAGGGGATGGACCCTTCCTGATAGCCTTCTTGCAAATCTTCCTTGGGCTGTGGGCTATGGGTAACGTTGGTGAGCACACGCCGCCGGTCGGCGAAGTCGCGCGCATAACCCAGATTCCCGGGCCCGCAGGCCAGGAAATCCGCGTCGAGTGAAACGATAACGTCGGCCTGATCGAAATGGTAAATGGTGTTAATGGGGCGTCCAAAAGACAGCACCGCGCCGCGAAAAGCGTTATGCCGGCCGCAGGCTTCGTATTGATGCCACTTGGCGCTTGGAAGCTGCTTCAGAAGTCCATTGATCTGGTCGGTCAGAGTCGGCGACGTCACGGTTTCGGTCAAGATTCTGAAACCGTCACCTTTCTTGGCCACGGCGCTATCGTGCGCCGAGTTGAGGGCGGCCTGAAACGCGACCCAGCTGCTGATCTGGTTGTTATGCGTAACGGCTCGCGCCCGGTCCGGATCATAGAGCGTCAGAATCGAAGCCTGCTGGAAATAGTCCGACGCCCCCCGGCTGCCGGGATGATCGGGATTACCGTCCACCTTCGTGGGACGTCCCAAATAGCTGGTGGCCAGCAATCCGGTGCCAACGCCGCCCATCTGCATGGCGGTGGCGTAATAGAGCGGCAGGCCGGGGATAAAGTCCTCCGGCTGGCGGACGTAGGGAACGATGGTTTCCTTGGGCTGCTTTGTACAAGCCGTGACGCCGGCCAAGGCCATGGACGCGCCCATCAGCTTCAGGAAATTACGGCGGTTGGCTGGTTCCAGAAAGCCGGGAGTTCGGACCGCAAATTCGTCCTCTAGGAAGGCCTTGAACTCGTCGGTTTCGGCCAGCTCCTCCAGGCTCTTCCAATACTCAGGCCCCTGGACTGATTCCAGCCGAGCCCGAATCTTGTCTAGATCAAGGGCGGGTTTGTCGTTCATCGGTGGCAAGTGTAGCAATCCGTCAAGCTTTGAATGTGATACTCCTGGACGAGCTTTCGACCCAGCTCTTGTTGGTTGGCCGGCGGTTCATAGGCCATGTTGAAAACCTGATCGCGCGGACGAACATGGTTCTCGGGGTTGCGGTGACACTCGATGCACCAGTTCATGTAAAGTGTGTTTTCTTTGTACATCAGCGGCATCTGGTCCACGCGGCCGTGGCAGGTGTTGCAGCCGATGCCCTTGTTGATGTGAATGCTGTGATTGAAATAGACAAAGTCGGGAAGATCGTGGATACGCGTCCATTCCAGCGATTCGCCGGTGCGGAAGCTGGCGCGGACCGGCTCCAAGATTTCAGCATTAGCCCAAATCTGCGAATGACAACTCATGCAGATTTCGGTGGCCGGGATACCCGCGAAAGAGGACGTTTCAACCGACGTGTGGCAATAGCGGCAATCGATGCCGTCGTCGCTCACGTGGTGCTTATGGCTGAAGGGGACCGGCTGCTCTTTGACGACTTTAACGTCGGTGATGTAGTGCCCCCGGTCCATCGAATAGGCAAATGCGAGGAGCAACCCCGCTCCGAGACCGGCGCCTACTATGCTGAGTGTGGCAATTGAATTTACACTGCGGTGGAAAATCTGGGCCATCCAGTTAGTCCTGTACGACCCTCTATGCTAAATCAAATTGCAGCAGAATTGCAAAAAATATTATCTGGCAGGTTTGGATGTTAAGAAGATTACAATTCAGGATAGGGGCGGCCTACCTCCGTACGACCGCCCCCAAGAGCCTAGCAAGGCCAATGCTAGCTCAAGCGGCGAAGCGTTTGCCGACGGCTCGACGGGCGCGCAGCAAACGAATTCGAACTGCTGTTTCGGTCCAACCATGGGCGCGCGCGATTTCCTGGACCTTGTAGCCTTCCAGATAATGGCGCTGCAGAACCATGCGGTCGTTCTTCTTGCAGGTTTTCAGAATGCGGCGGACATCAATCGCCGCCAAGTTAACTTTGGGTGGCGTGGCAAGTTCAGGGAGCGTCTGCAAGAAAGGTTCGCGACGCATGCAACTACGATGGATATTGAGCGCGATGCTATTCATCCAAGTCAGAACCATGTTGGAATCGCGCAATTGACCAAGCCGTTCCCAGCCCTTCACCCAAGCAGCTTGTGCAGTCTCCTGCGCGGCGTCGTAGGTGAGTCCTCGCGAAACAAGGAAACGGACCGTCAGGTTGTAGCCCCTCTTATAAGCGCTGCCGTATTCTTCGCAGGTCATTTTTATTTTTCAACTCCGGTCGCGAGAAGGGCAGTTTTGGTGCCACCATTACCCGAGTGTGAGAGGTACCGACAAAGAAGGCGCTAAGTCTAACGGCACGTTAACTTAAAGTGGTGTTGCGCTAAGTCAATGTGCGAGTAAGGACTGGTATTCTTCCTAAGTATTGATTCGGCAAGATTTTCAGGTCGAAGCAAAAATTGCATGCTAATGGCTTCCGCAACGGGTGCTCTCCTTTGACAGATTTCGGGCAGGAATGTTTCATGGAAGGCAATAAAACTGCCGAATCTAGGTATACCGCTTGATAGAATCGCCCGCTTGATAGAATCTATGGAGACACACCCTTGAAACTGGCGCTCGAGTCTACGAAAGCCACCCACGAGGTTTTGAACCAGCCTCCGGCGCTGGTGGACTACAATCTGTTCACGGTCGACCGCATTCTGGGCGCCGCTCTCGAACGCGAGGGAGCCGGCTGGTCCAAGCCGCAGGTCGAGGAATTCGGGCGTTTGGTGGGGACCGAGCAGGCGATTCGTTGGGGATTTCAGGCTAACGAGAATCCTCCGGTTCTGCACACTCACGATCGATTCGGTCACCGGCTGGATGAAGTGGAATTCCACCCGGCCTGGCACGAACTGATGCGCCTGTCGATCGAACACGGCCTGGCGAGTCTACCCTGGTCCGAACCGCAGCGTGGCGCACACGTGGCCCGAGCTGCTCTCATGTTGCTGGCTTCTGAAAACGAAGCCGGACATACCTGTCCAGTCTCGATGACCTACTCGTCTGTTCCCGCGCTTCGAAAGCAGCTGGATCTGCCTCGTGAATGGGAGCGGCATATCCTTTCGGCGCGGTATGACCCGCGTTTCCGCCCGGCGAATGAGAAATCGGGCGTACTCATCGGCATGGCAATGACTGAGAAGCAGGGCGGCTCGGATGTGCGCGCCAATATTACTTTGGCCGAAAACATCGAGGGCGGGCAGTCCCGCTCCGAGTATCTGATCACCGGCCACAAGTGGTTTTGCTCGGCGCCGATGTGCGACGCCTTCCTGGTTCTGGCTCAGGCGCTAAAGGGGTTGACGTGCTTTCTGCTTCCTCGCTGGACTCCTGATGGCGAGCGCAATCGCTTTCACGTCCAACGGCTTAAGGACAAACTGGGTAATCGTTCAAACGCGTCCTCGGAAGTAGAATTCGACCGGGCTTGGGCGCGCCGCATCGGCGAGGAGGGCCGCGGCGTGGCCACCATCATCGAGATGGTCCAGCACACCCGGCTGGATTGCGTGATAGGGTCGGCTTCCTTGATGCGGCAGGCGGTGGTTCAGGCGATTCATCATGCGCGTCATCGCCAGGCCTTCGGCCGCTTATTGATCGCACAGCCGCTGATGCAGAACGTTCTGGCGGACCTATGTCTGGAATCCGAGGCGGCGACGGTCTTGATGATGCGTCTTGCCAGGGCCTTCGATGCTCGTGAGCGCGATGCTGCCGAGCATGGTTTCGCGCGCCTTGGAACCGCCGTGGCCAAATACTGGATATCGAAGCGGGGCCCGGGGCATGTAAATGAAGCGATGGAATGCCTGGGTGGCAATGGCTTCGTCGAGGAGTCCATTCTTCCGCGGCTGTATCGCGAAGCCCCGCTGAATTCGATTTGGGAAGGCTCCGGGAACGTTATCTGCCTCGATATCCTGCGCGCGATCAGGAAAGAGCCGGACGCGGCGGCCAGCGTGGGCGACGAGATTCGGCTGGCGCGCGGCGCTGATCGCCGTTTCGATGCCTTCGCCGATCGGTTGGAGAAAGCGCTGCCGGCGGCCGCGACCGAGATCGAGGCGCGCAGACTGGCCGAGCATCTCGCACTCGCCTTGCAAGCCTCGCTTCTGATCCGGCACAGTATTCCCGAAGTAGCTGACGCGTTTTGCGCCACGCGACTGGCCAATGAGGGGGGGCGTGCTTTTGGTACGCTACCCGTGAATAGCGGTTTTCGGGCGATCATTGAGCGGGCTTATTCGGACTAACTGTCTGGGGTTGAAAATGGATTGCCATGTAGTCCTCGTCGACGTAAACGTCGCCAACCTTCAACGCATGGCGCTCGTGTCCGAAGACTTGAAAGCCTACGGCCGAATAGAGTCTCCTTGCAGCGGCCTGGTTGTGGCCCACGGTGAGCGTTACCTGCTCCAAACCGGGCTGCGATCTCGCTCGTTGCAACACCGCTTCGAGTAGTTGACGTGCAATGCCTTTGCCCCGATGGTTCTCTTTGATGTACACGCCCCAGATCCGGCCTTTATGGCTGTCTTTCCGATTCTGCTGGCGAGCAAAACCGACGGTGCCGATCAGTTGTCCTGCGGCAAACGCGCCAAGCACAAAACTATTCGTGTCCGGCGGATTGAGCCGTGCGGCGACCATTTCGAAAGTAGTCGCGCGATGTTCTTCGGCCGACGCTCCGAAGGCCAGCGGTTCACTCTCCAGAGCCTCCATTCGAAGATGCCAGAAGGCCTCCGCATCTTGCTTGCCGAGCGCGCGAATCTCCGCTCCCATCTGGCGTCAGTGTAGCTTAGCGGCCCTGGGCGTGATCTCAGCAATGCTGGGAATATCAACGGCACGCGCGCAATCGCCAGAGCCGCCGGACCCGATAGAGCAAAAGAAAGTGTTGGCGGATGCGACCGGGCACGCACTGAATCACGAGCAGAATCTCCCAAATTTCATCTGCACCCAGACGACGCGGCGGTTTGAGGACTTCAACGGCAAGAATGGCTGGCGGCCGATCGACATCATCGTTGAGCGGCTCACTTACTTCGAACACCTGGAGGACTACAAAGTGATCGAACTGAATGGGAGGCCGGCCAACATTCCGCATGAGCAACTCACGGGCGCTTCATCCTCGGGCGAATTTGGCTCGGTGTTGAAATCGATCTTTTCTCCGGAAACAGAAACCGAATTTGCCTGGCAGAACTGGTTCACGCTGCGGGGACGAAAGATGCACGTGTACTCTTATCGCGTAACGGTTTCCAAATCCAACTATCACATTAAGGTGCCTGAAAAAAAACTGAATCTTGTGACCGGCTACCACGGACTGATTTTCATCGATGCTCTGCGGCACATGGTGCACCGCATCACGCTTCATCCGGACGAGATTCCGCCGTCTTTCCCGATTCAGGATGTCAGTCTTGCGCTGGATTATGAATACAACCGGATCGGCGACGCCGACTACCTGCTGCCGCTCCAGTTCGAGCTTCGTTCCCGCGAGGGGAGCTTGCTGGTGAAGAACGACGTGGACTACGACAACTACCGTAAGTTCACCGCGGATTCCAACATTACATTCGGCAGATAGCGGCGCGCGGGAGTCCTAAATAAACGCGGTGGTCTTGACGCCCGAAATGTCGAAACGTTTTCGGCAGCGCATGTTCTTGCACATTACTTTGTCGTCCAGCAAGACCATATAGCTGGCCGCCTTTTTGAACTTGGCTCGGTCGCGCTCATCGGCATTTCCGGACAGGCGGTCCACCTTGGTGCGCACCAGCCAGCGCAAGTCATAAGCTTCCGCACTGCGGCAAAAGGGACAGTTCAACGTCGCCGGTTTGGTGGTCTGCGATTCTTTGTAAAACGCTCGCTCGTCCATTTTCTTAAGCCTCTAGGCTACCGCCAGCGCGGACTGGGCCTTCACGAAACTAGCGTCCAGCAGCCGCGCGAACTCGTCGACGTCGGTCTTGCTGATGTTCAACGGCGGCGAAATGCGCAGTACGTTCCCAAAGAAACCGCCCTTACCTACCAAGAGTTTGTTCTCGCGGGTCGCCTCCATGAGGGCCGGCATGAGAGCGGTGGCCGGCTTCTTAGTTTCGCGGTCTTCCACCAGTTCGACGGCTTGCAACAATCCCATCCCGCGCACGTCGCCGATGATTCGATGCTTCTCTTTCATCTCGTTCAGTTTATTGCGCAGATAGGTGCCAACTTCCGCGGCATTAATCGAGAGCTTGTGATCTTCGATGAAATCGATCACCGCTTTCGCGGCCGTGGTGGTCACCGGATTACCGCCAAAAGTCGAGATGGTGGCGCCTTTCACCGAATCGGCGACTTCAGGCCGGGCGATGGTGAGGCCGATCGGCGCCCCGTTCCCGAGGCTCTTAGCGCTGGTGATGATGTCCGGCTGCACGCCCCATTGCTCGATGCCGAACCACTTGCCGCCAGTTCGTCCCCATCCGGTCTGAACTTCGTCGCTGATGAAAAGGCCGCCGTATTTCTTGACGATGTCGGCCACGATCGGAAAATATTCCTTGGGAGGCGTGACGAAGCCGGCGACCCCTTGGATCGGCTCCGCAATGAATCCGGCGATTCGTCCCGAGGTCGTGGTGCGAATCACTTCCTCGACATCCTGAGCGCATTTGACTCCGCAGGAAGGATACGAAAGGCCATACGGGCAGCGATAGCAATACGCATTCACGGCGTGCACAATTCCGGCCTGGGTCACCGGTCCCAGCCGCCAGCTCGACTGCGCTGTAAGACTCATGGCCAGGGCTGATCGACCGTGGTAGGCGTAGCGCAACGCTACGATTTCCGTCGATCCGGTATAGCAGCGAGCGGTCAAGATTGCGGTCTCGTTGGCTTCGGTGCCGCTATTGGTGAAGAACGATTTCGTCAGCTTTTGGCCCGGCGTGATTTGCGCCAGCTTCTTAGCGAGCGCCGCCTGCGGCTCGGTGGCGAACACGGTGGAGACGTGCTGTAAGCGATCCATTTGCGCATGGACTTTGCGATTCACTTCGTCGTTGCAATGGCCGACGCCGATGGTGACGATGCCGCCGAAGAAATCGAGATACTGGTTCCCGTCCGCATCCCAGACGTATTGGTCTTTGCCGCGCGCAATCACTAGCGGGTCTTTGTAGTAATGAAAAACGGAAGGATAAAGGTAATCTCGATGAGCAAGCAGGATCTCTTCTTTGGTCATGCTTGATAATATACGCCCGCCGGATGCCGCCGTGGGCGCGGCAAGTTAGCGCAGGCCCTGCGCCAGGTACAAATCGGACACCTGGAGGCTGAAATTGTAGGCGTAGGCACGGCCATCCGGCGTGATATGAAGATGCAAATCATTGCGGAAGTCGATCGGCTGCGACGGCCGAATCTCTTTCCATAATGTTCGCTTGCCGGTTGCGATTTCCACGATCCAGACCGGCGTCGACATGTCCCCGGCGCGGCGTGGTCGCACGTAGAGCGACTGATTGTCCGCGCGCCAACCGATCGGCATTTCATCCTGGCTAATTCCTTTCACTTCCTGCGGGGCACCGCCGTCCACGGGGTAGGCGAACCAGCCGTTACCATCGATTCCGGCGTTCAAAACCCTGGTCCCATCCGGAGACGGAGTGATCTCGATGCGATCCGGTGTCCCTTCGGGGCATACCGGCTTTACAGTGCCCTGCTTTGCGTCCCAGGCGAAGCATTGGTATTTCTTATCGGGTATGCGGCCAGTGACGAGATAGCGCTGATCGCCCAGCCAACCGAAAACCGCTGCGGGTTTAAGCCCGGGAACATCCACTGTGATTTCCTCGCCGGCTCCAGTCGGAAACAGCACAAAGCGGCGCAAGCCGTTATCATCGACGACGTAGCCGGAAACCCATTTGCCATCCGGCGAGATAGCGTACGCTGCGCCATCGCCCAAGCGCAACGGTGGAGATCCATCGGTCTTGCGCGTGTAAACACTGCCTTTGCGCCCGGCGCCTTCACCCGTGACGGTCGCGGCAATCAGCCCGCCATCGCTTGAAATTCCCATCAGCACGCCGCCGTCCAGGCAGGAGAGATCGCGTTCTTGAGAATCGCCGGGAGCCGTTCCCAGAATGCCCCAGCGCACGGAGCCCGCGCTGAGCAGTGCGGCCCCTTGGCGCGAAATATCGTAGAGCTCCACATTCGCCGGAAGGTTCGTGAGTACGCGGCGATGGCCTTTCAAGTCGACGGCGTAAATTGTTTGCGTGTCGTTGGAATCGAAGGAACGAAACCAGATCTCGTCGCCGCTAGGACTCCAACAAAGTGCATAGGGAATATTTGAAGAAGTCTGACCAGAGATTTCACCCAGATATTGTTGCTTCTTGTTTCGATCGACAATATGCAGTCCTACCGCCCTCCCACGGAAGAACGAAACGTAGGCGACTCGCGTTCCGTCCGGCGAAATGCGGATCGTGTCCAGGGGGAAGCGCACATCGTCGGCGATCACGGCGCCAATTGGATATTCGATACGAGCCTTGCCGTTCACCCGCCGCAATACCGCGAGCGCCTCGCCATCGGGCGACCAATCGGCCGCCGCGACGTTGTCGAGCAAGGGCCGCATCTGGCCTCCGGATATCGAGCCGCGCATAAGGTTTCCGGACGCATCGGTGTAGGCCAGCTCTTCTTTGGCCGAGATTGCCAGCAGACTGCTCGAGGGTGGAATACCCAGATCGCGCGAGTTCGGATTGCCTGGGATTGCGAGATAAATATGCGACGGACCGCCCTCCCAACTGGCCTCGTAGATGATGTTGCGGCCGTCGGGCGTGAAGCGCGCGTTGTTAATGAGGCCTTTGCGGAAAGTAATGCGCTGAAACATCTGCAAGGCGGGGCGCGTGGTCCAGATTCGCGCCAGGTACCCGGCGGCGAAGAGCAGGATACCGGCGGCGATCGCGGCGACCCAGGGCATCCAACTACGGCGAGGCGTCGCGACGGGCGCCTGTGGCGTGGAAGAACTGCTCGGGGTGATAGCGCTCAAGGCAAATGCGAGATCAGCGGCGGATTGGAAGCGCTGCTCCGGACGTTTTTCGAGACAACGGCGAATAATGGAGCTAAGCGCCGGGGAAGCGTTGGTATCTAACTCAGGTGGATCCTGGTTCAAAATCGCGTGCATCGTTTCCACCGACGATGGCGCCTGAAACGCGCGCTTGCCCGCGATCATTTCATAGAGCACGCATCCGAGGCTGAAAATGTCTGAGCGCGCGTCCACAGGCTCGCCCCGAACCTGCTCGGGCGACATGTATCCGGCCGTGCCCATAACCATCCCGGGCTGAGAGAGTGCCATGGTGGCGGTTTTGTCGGCCGGCACCGCCACGTTTTGTTTGGCGAGCCCAAAATCCAGGATTTTCACCCGGCCGGCGCGCGTCACCATGACATTCTCCGGCTTGAGGTCGCGATGGACGATACCGAGTTCGTGCGCGGCCGCCAAGGCTTCCGCCATCTGCACTGCATAGTCAATCAACTTGCGGATCGGCAATGGCCCGCGGTCGATGATGCCGCGCAGCGACTCGCCATCCACTAACTCCGAAACCATATAAGAGCGGCCGTTGTCCTGACCAAAATCATAGACCGCGACGATGTTGGGATGGTTCAACGCGCCGAGAGATCGAGCTTCCTGCTCGAATCGCGCGCGGCGCAGCGGGTCATTCGCCAGATCCGGAGGCAGGATCTTCACCGCCACGGAGCGGTTGAGGCGCTCATCGCGGGCACGCCACACTTCGCCCATCCCGCCTTCGCCCAACTTATCCAGGATTTCGTAGTTGTCCAGGTGCTGCCCCTGCATCTTGTGGCACTATAGCATTGAGATGGAACGCAAAGCCCAGCCAGCTTCCCAAACTGTGCCGACTGAAGCGGCGGGATTTAAATTACGGGACTTATTGCCGCTTTGGAGGACCATCCCAAAGCCGGATCCAGAATACTGGGACATGCTCGAAGAGATTAATAGAACTCAGCCACGTCTTCGGGTATCGCGGCGCGGGCGTTAGTTGGCTCTCGTTTCTCTGTAGCAAATCGCCCCTGGTCTTTCCCTATCCTCGAACTCATGAAGATCGCCCTCGACGCGACTCCGTTGACCGTCCCGAGCGGCGGCGCTAAACGCTACACCGAAGAACTGAGTCTCGCCCTGGCTGCGAATTTTCCTGAAGACGAATTCTGGCTGCTCTCCGATCAGCCTTTCGAGCGGCCTGCGAATCGGCCGTCCAATCTGAAGACCGGCCGCGGCCCAAGAAATCTTCTGGAGCGGAGATGGTGGCTGTGGGGCTTGCAAGGCGAAATCTCGCGGCTCGGCATCGATGTCTTCCACGGCACCGATTTCGCGGTTCCGTATTTGCCTGTTCGTCCCAGTGTTATGACGTTTCATGATCTGTCGCCGTGGCTCAATTCGTCCTGGCATGCCGAAGCTGGCCGAGTCCGAAACCGTACGCCGATGCTGCTAAGGCTGGGCCTCGCGACGATGATCATTACGCATTCCCAAGCGGTGAGAAAGCAGGCCATCGAGCGCTTTCAATTGCAAGCAGACCGGGTAATCGCAGTTCCACTCGCGGCCGCGCGACATTTTCGTCCTGTTGCCGCGCCGCGTCACGGTCCACCGTATCTTTTGTATGTTGGCACTCTCGAGCCGCGAAAAAACGTGAATCTGTTGCTCGAAGTCTGGCGCGAGGTGCATAAGACGCATCCGATCGATCTAGTTTTGGCCGGCCGACGGCGCGATGATTTCCCCGAGATCTCGCCGCAGCCAGGCCTTCAGCTACGTGGTTTCACGCCTGAAGACGAGTTGCCTCAGCTTTATTCCAACGCGCTCGCTTGCTTGTATCCCTCTTACTACGAAGGTTTCGGATTGCCGGTGCTCGAGGCCATGCAGTGCGGCGCGGCGGTAATTGCATCCAACGACCCGGCGATATCCGAGGTTGCGGACGACGCGGCAATTCTGTTGGATCCCGGCGACCAGCGTGCCTGGGTCAAAACGCTGGAGTCTTTGCTGGCGAATCCTCAACAATTCCAGGTAATGCGCGAACAGGCACTCGAACGAGCGGCTGAATTCTCGTGGACGAAAACTGCCAAGCTCACTAGAGAGGTTTATGAGCACGCCGCAGAGCGCTTCCGGAAAAAAGCTTAGAGCCCTCTTCTTGTCGGCCGAAGCGCCCTACCCAGCTGTAGGAGGCGGCCCGCTGCGTTCGGCCTCGTTGCTCGAGTATCTGGCGCAGCGCTATGCGGTGCACGCTATTGTTTTTCGCCAGGACGGCGAAGCCGACCCGGGTCTGGCAATTCCCCCAGGCCGCGTGGAGCGGCTAGACGTAATCGATCTGCCCTATCACTCCAAACGACCTTTGGCACGCGCCGTCCGCAACGCACTCCGAATCGTCCGCAACCGGCCGCCTCTAGTGGATCGTTTTTCCGGATCTGCGCCAGAGATCTCGGCCTTGCTGGCGGGTGAGCAATTTGAAACCGCCGTAATCGAACATTTTTGGTGCGCTCCATATGTCGAACAGGTACGCCCGCATTCGAAAAGCGTGATCCTTGATCTCCACAACATCGAGTCCAGCTGGCATCGGAGCATCGCGGATTCCGAGAGCGCATTGCGGGCTTGGGCGCTGAGACGATTTGCCGCGGCCTCCGTGGCATTGGAACGCAACTGGCTGCCCAGGTTCGATTGGATTCTGGCAACTTCAGCTACCGACGCCGACCAGGCGCGCTGGCTGGCTCCCGGCACGAATGTTTCGGTCTATCCGAATGCGCTTCCCCAAACACCTCCGCCACCCCGGTTGGACCGGCAGGAGGTCGTGTTCAGCGGTAATCTCGAGTATCCACCAAATATCGCAGCGGTCCGATTTTTTCGCGAAAGTATTTGGCCAATTTTAAAATTGCGCTGGCCTGAATTGAAGTGGAGAATCGTCGGCAAGAATCCGGATGCGATTGGTCCTTTGGTCGCAGGAGAACAGCGGATCGACGTCACCGGATGCGTGGAAGATGCGGTGACCGTTCTGGCGGAGTCCCAGGTGGCCGTTATTCCTTTGCTCGCCGGAAGCGGAACTCGCTTCAAAATCTTAGAGGCCTGGGCTGCCGCAACGCCGGTCGTCTCCACTCCTTTCGGCGCCCAAGGGCTCGATGGCGCCAATGAGACGCATCTCCTGCTGGCCGATGAGCCGTGTCGCTTCGCCGACTTAGTGTCGAGATTGCTGGCCTCGCCCCAGGATCGATTGCGTATCGGATCCGCCGGCCGGCGCCTCTTTGAAGAGCGATATACGTGGCCGGTGGCCTGGAAAACCCTGGACTCCGTCTTTAGAAACGGTCACGCAAGAAACATCGTCTAATCGGCGGAGCCCAAACCGCCACTTTTGGATCAGCAATTGCAGGTAACATTAAGAGCAAAGGTGATAGCTTCCAATCTGTAAACGTTCTGTAAACGGCAGTCTGGCATTGGAAAACACTCTATACTGGAGAAGGTCATGCGCTTTTCCGTAGACGCCCATGCAATCGGCCAGCACTTAACAGGGAATGAGACATATGTTCGAAATCTCTTGAATTGTTTCGCCGTACTGGACCAAGAGGCCGATTTCATTGCCTATTTGTCTCGGGAAGACGCTTTTGTTGACGTGCCCCGACGTTTCCTGAAAAGGCGCGTGGCCGTGAATCCATTCCTACGCTTGGGATTCGATCTTCCACGCAGACTGCGGCATGACAAGCCTCATCTTCTGCATGTGCAGTATACCGCTCCGCTCTTCTGCTCCATTCCAGTTGTTGCGAGCGTTCACGATGTCAGTTTTCTCGAACATCCCGACTATTTCACTCCTTTTCGGGCGCTGCAGCTGCGCTACACCGTACAAAGGACGGTAAAGTCGGCCGCGCGAGTGATTACCCCTAGTGAGTTCTCAAAACGCAGAATACTGGGTGCCTACCGGCTGGACGAAGACAAAGTAGTGGTTTTGCCCAACGGGGTGGCGTCCGCGTTTCGTCCCATGCCTCGCGAGTCGGCTCAGCGCTGGGTACGCAGTTCGTTTGGGATATCTGCTCCGTTTATCCTCACCGTAGGAGATCTGCAGCCTCGTAAGAATCATGTGCGCCTCATTCGAGCTTTCGAGCGGCTAGTACGTGCGCATCCGCAATTGCCACATCAACTGGTGATTGTCGGCAAGGAGAACTGGCGGGCCTCTACCGTTCGCGCTACGGCGAAGCGGTCGAGCGTAGCGGAACGCATTCACTTCACGGGCTTCGTTTCAGATGAAGGCCTTCTTCAGCTTTACGGAGGTTGCGATCTCTTCGTTTACCCCTCGCTTTATGAAGGCTTTGGTCTGCCGATCCTGGAAGCTATGGCCTGCGGCCGCGCGGTGGCATGCTCTAACACTTCCGCCATGCCCGAAGTCGCCGATTCGGCGGCCATTTTATTCGATCCCACTTCGGAAGACGAGATCGCGCTTGCTTTGCGTGACCTGTTGTTGAATCCCGAACTCCGGCAGCGCATGGAACGTCTGGGCATGCAGCGCGCTGCAACGTTTAGCTGGGAAAATACCGCCGCGAAGACACTGGATCTCTACTATTCCGTCGCTGGAGAGGCCAGTCGCACGGCGGCGCCTGTGATGCGAACCATCTCGGCCGGACACTAATGCGCTATCACTTTCAAGAACGGACCGCTCCTTTGATGTTCGTGCTAGCGTTCGCGATTTCGGCTGCGCCGGCCGTTGCTCCGGTGGTCGAGAATGAACAGCTCCACTACAACATCAATTGGCCTAGTGGTCTCAGTCTCGGCGAGGCCCAACTGCGCGCTTCAATGTCGAAACCCACGCCCGATGCCGCGAGCCGGTTGCATCTCGAATTCACCCTGGACGCGGGAGTTCCTAGCTACGCTGTTTCCGACCAATATCGCTCGGAAGCATCGCCGGATTTTTGCTCCGGCGAATTTCACAGGACCACCTCGCACGGAACTAAGAAGACGGATGAAAAAAATGTCTTCGACCAACAAACTGGAACCGTTAACCGCGAGACCTCGGGCGGAGGCAAAACCGAGCTGAAGTCGGCGGCCTGCGGCAAGGACGCGCTGGCATTTTTGTATTATGTCCGGCATGAGTTGAGCCAGGGCCGCATGCCGCCGCAACAGACCATATTTCTTGGGGCGCCTTACGATATCCGGCTCGAGTTCATGGGTACGCAGAAGATTCCGCTCGGAGAAACGCAGGTGGAAGCGGACCGCGTGACGGCCACGGTGAAGGGCCCGTCATCGGAAATCAGCTTTGAGGTATTTTTCTTGAAGGATCAAGCTCGCACTCCGGCTCTGGTACGGGTCCCGCTGGCGCTGGGCAAGTTCACCATGGAGCTTGTAAGATAATTGGGAACTCCTCCGTAGTCACCCGTGTCAATTAAGCTCGCGTTCTTTTCTCCGCTGCCGCCCGCCCGGAGCGGAATCGCCGACTATTCCGCTGCTTTGCTGCACGAACTTGGAAAGCTGGTGGACGTAGAAACGTTTTCATCCAAACCCGCAAGCTTCGATCCACGCAACTTCGATGCCGTGCTCTATCAAATCGGCAACAACGCGCATCACGACTTCTGTTACGAAACCGCGCTGGAGCATCCCGGCGTTGTCGTGGTCCATGAGGCGAATTTGCACCACTTGATCGCCGACATGACGATTAAGCGCGGCGATTGGGATGCGTACATGCACGCCATTGAGCAGGACGGGGGTGCCGCGGCGCTAGGCTATGCGCAACGAGTGCGCGCGCTTGAGATCGGACCGGACTACGAGGGTGTGCCAATGCTCCGCCGTCTGCTGTCGCGCTCCAAGGCCGCCGTTGTTCACAGCGGGTGTGTGGAGTCGGAGTTACGGAATGCCGGCTTCGAGGGACCTGTAGCGAGGATCCCGCATGGCGCCTGGATCCCGGAAGCCAGCCGCATGGATTATCGAACCCGGCTGGGCCTGGATGAAACCACGCCGCTGATCGGTATCTTCGGATTTCTAAAACCTTACAAGCGGATCGCCGAATCTCTTCGAGCCCTACGCAGGCTACTGCGTGTCGAGCCCAAAGTGAAACTGATTCTGGTGGGCGAGCCGCATCCCGAGTTCGCGCTCGAATCACTAATCCACTCGCTCGATCTTGCGCCGCATGTGAGGATACTCGGTTTCCAGCCCATCGAAGATTTTGTGGGTTATATAGCAGCATCCGACATCGTCTTGAATCTCCGCTATCCGACGGTCGGCGAAAATTCGGGAACGCTCATGCGGGCTTTGGGCTTAGGCAAAGCGGTGATCGTTTCCGCGGTCGGTTCGTTCAGCGAGCTGCCTGACAACATCTGTCTGAAAGCACCCGTAGATAGCAGCGAAGAAGACCACTTGTTTGAATATCTGAATTTATTGGTGAGCCGCTCCGACGTGCGGCAGGCGATGGGCGCCAGAGCGCGCGGGTGGGTGGAGACGCAGTGCGCCTGGCCGACGGTGGCGAAAAAATACGCTGAATTTTTGGAGCACATCGCGAATGGGCGCGAGATGTCCTTGAGGCCTCCGGTTGCAGCCGAGCCGGCCAGTGAGCCTGCGCGCGTTACCGTTGAGCCGGAATACATTCTTTCGTGGTCGCCCGATGCGGCCGCGAAGAGCTATATCGAGACACATTTGACGCGCCTGGAAAAGACATTGGCGATCACGCCGCCCGGTGGCCCCGGCGATCGTGTTCTCGAAATGGGAGCCTATCTGCAAATTACTCCGGCACTCCAAGCACGGCTGGGCTATGACGAAGTGCGAGCCTGTTATTTCGGACCGGCCGGCCGGGTCGAGCCGAGGACCAGTAATTCGAGTGAAGGCGAGCAATTCAGTTGCGATGTCGAATTATTCGACGCGGAGAAGGATCGCTTCTCCTACGACGACGAATATTTTTCGACGGTGCTGTGTTGCGAGCTGCTGGAACATCTCACCGAAGATCCGATGCACATGATGTCGGAGATCAACCGCATTCTGAAGCCCGGCGGTCACCTGGTGCTCACGACGCCGAATATTGGATCGTTGCGTGCCATTGCGGCGATCCTGGAAGGTTATCATCCGGGATTCTTCCCGGCCTATATTCGTGCGCCCGAGCATGGCGCTGAGCCGGAGGCACGTCACAATCGCGAATATACGCCCAAGGAAATCGTGCTGCTGCTGGTAGACTCCGGATTCGAGGTCGCGTTGCTTGAGACCGGGCCGTTTCGTGAGCAGCCCAAGCCGGAGCTGGCCTGGGTGAGACATCTGCTGCAGCGCTACGAGCTTTCGCAGGACCTGCGCGGTGATGGCATCTATGCCGTTGGCCGTAAGATTGGTCCGCTACGCGAGCGCTACCCAGCCTGGTTATATCAGTGATGACCGCTCTATACCGCGACGTCCTGGTACAGGCGCGAGGATCGGCGATCGATATTCATCTATCGCTGGAAAACAGATCCGGCCAAACCTGGAAGCCCGCGAATTTCTCGGTGGGCTGGCAATTCTTCGATCCCGAGACCGACTTCTTCATTCTGGAAGGCGAGTGGACTCCGGTCCCAGGCGCGGTCACGCAGGGTGAAGTAGCAACCTTCGAGATGACGATTCCGTTCCCGCCCGATCCAGGCGGATATCACGTCTATGTCTCGCCCATCCAGCAACCCGAGGGCTGGGCGTACCTGCGGGGCCAGCCGTTCCTGCGGATTCGAGTTGAGACTTCCGATGGCCAGGTGTGCGTCCTGGAACACGAGATCGCGACCACACGCGGCCTTCGATTGCGCCGCCTTTGGCGAACCTTGCCGAAGTTATTTTCCGGCCCGATCCGAACTATTGCAGAGAATCACCGCTTGATCGGCTCTATGGCCCGGCGCGATATCCTGGCGCGTTATCGAGGCTCGTTCGGCGACGTCTTCTGGACGATTTTGAATCCGCTGTTATTGATGGCCACCTACTTCTTCGTCTTCGGCGTCGTATTGCGAACACGATTCGGCCCGGATCAGAGCTCGACCAGCTTCGCGCTTTACTTTCTGGCCGGGATGCTGCCTTGGCTGGCTTTCACCGAGCCCGTGGGCCGCGCACCTCACGTGATTCTTGAACATCGAAATTTCGTCAAGAAGCTGATATTTCCGCTGGAAACCTTGCCGGTAAATCAGGTGGTGGCGGGATTGGTCACGGAGGTTTTCGGCATGGTAGTATTCATCGCGGCATTATTGCTAATTCGAGGCGCGATACCGTCCTCAGTGGTCTGGCTGCCGATTTTGCTCGTCCCTCAACTACTCTTCACACTAGGCGTTTGCTGGTTCCTCTCGGCCTTGGGCGTCTATGTGCGGGATCTCGGCCAAATCATGGGATTCCTGCTGACCTTATGGTTCTTCATCACGCCTATCTGTTATCCGGAGACGAGTCTGTCTACTCTGCCCGCCGGGGCTTTCGCGATCTTGCGGAAGAATCCATTCTATGTCCTGGTGCGGGGGTATCGCGCGGTCTTTTTGGAAGGTCACGGCCCGGAATTACTCCCGCTCATTAAATTATGGGCTGTTGCGGTGGTGGTATTTGTGCTCGGCTATGCTTGGTTTTACAAGCTGCGGAAGAACTTTGCGGACGTTATCTGACCGAGCCGCGCGTGTTAACAAGCGGTTTTACGCCGAGACCGGTGGCACTCGTGCGCCGGCGCTCGATGCTTCCTCATCGTCCGAATCGTTTCTAGGCCGCGTCTTAGCCACCAGATTGGCCGCGCGGAGCAGGGAATCGAAAGTCCCCGCATCGGTCCACCAGCCATTCAGGTACGCGTAGGTCATCGACCCTTCCCGGATGTACGCATTGTTTACGTCGGTGATCTCCAGTTCGCCGCGCCCGGAGGGCACCAGCTCGCGAACTTTTTCGAAGACAGTGCCGTCGTACATGTAAATTCCAGTTACGGCCAAGTTCGATTTCGGTTTCTTGGGCTTCTCTTCGATGCCCACGATATGGCCGTCGCGAAGTTCGGCGACACCGAACCGCTCGGCGTCGGTGACCTCTTTGAGCAGGATCTTGGCGCCGTTTTTCTGCTTCTTGAAATCGTCCACCGCGTCGCGGATGGTTCCTTCGATAATGTTATCGCCCAGGGTCACGCAGATCTTGTCGCCGTCCGCAAAGTGCTCGGCCAAACCCAGCGCATCGGCGATTCCGCCCTCGCCTTCCTGGTAGGTATAGTCGATGTGTTTCAGTCCAAATTCGCGGCCATTAGCCAGAAGCCGCAGGAAATCGCCCGAGTTACGCCCGCCGGTCACCAGCAAAATTTCCCGAATCCCAGCATCCACCAAGGTCTGGATAGGATAAAAAATCATCGGCTTATCGTAAATCGGAAGCAGGTGCTTGTTGGTGATCTTGGTCAAGGGAAACAGGCGGCTGCCTGTGCCGCCCGCCAGAACGACGCCTTTCATTCAGACTCCTCTGTTGGTATTGGATGCAGAATCTACATCATAACAACGATCGGGGCGTGCATGATACAATCGATCCGCCATGCAGCTTTACGAATGGGATAACGTCAAAAAAGAGCAGATGAATCCGCTTTTCATGCGCCAGGTGATTCATGGAAAAACGATGACCGTGGCCCGCCTCAATATTCGCAAGGGGTGTTCGGTGCCCGAGCACAGCCATCACAACGAGCAAATCTCGATGGTTGAGAAAGGATCGATGCGGTTTGTTTTGGGCGGCGTGGAACAAGTCGTGCGTGCAGGCGAAGTTCTGCAAATTCCACCGCACGTTCCCCATAGCGCCGAAGCGCTGGAGGATTGCAGCGTCGTCGATCTGTTTTCTCCGCCTCGGGAAGACTGGATTCGTGGAGACGACGCCTACTTGCGGAAATAGGTTTTCGCCGTGAGCATCACTGCCGATCAGGAACGCGGCTTCTACGATGGCGTCTACGCGCAGCACCTGAACGTCCCCGATAGTCAACTAATCTGCAACCGCCAAACGCTGGAAGCCGATCTGGCGAATCCGGCCCGGGCCATTTATGAGCGTAGGCATCTTTATAGGACGGTTCTGAAAGTTTTGCTGGAAGAATCCACCGCCGGACGCCGCGTTCTCGATTACGGCTGTGGGACCGGCGATTGGGGCCTCATGCTGGCGGGCGAAGGAGCGGATGTAACTCTGCTGGATCTATCTCCCGTTGCCATCGAGCTGGCCCTGCGCCGTGCGGCCATTAGTGGCGTCGCCGCCCACGTCCACGGCATCGCGCGAGATGCCAGTGATCTAAGCTGCTTTTCCAATGACGAGTTCGATTTGATATACGCCAGCGCCGCTGTTCACCATACCTTGAAGTATCCGAACGCGCTGGATGAGTTGCTGCGAGTTCTCTGTCCCGGCGGAAAACTCGTGCTGGCGGAAACTTACGGCAATAATCCCATTCTCAACGCCCTGCGCCGGTTACGTTGGAAATTCAGCAGCCAGCCCGATGCAGCCGGCGAGGAAATACTCTTCAACGATCTACACGTCGATCTGCTCCGCGCACGGCTTCGGGAAGTTACATTGATACCCTTGAGCCTTCTGGCGATGACCAAGCGATTCTTTCGTGGCAGATTCAACAGCAGAGCAGTACGCGGGGTTGTGGCTTCTCTGGAACTCGCCGACGCGGTGCTCCTGAAGGTTTGCCCTCCATTGCGGCGCTATTGTGGGGAGGTCGTTGTAATAGCGCGCAAGTGATCGTATCCACGAGTTGAGACTTGTTTCCCGTGAAGAGTGATTGCTCCGGGCTTGCCTTTCACGATTGTGCCAATTCGAGTACCCCCAACACGCACACCCGGCGGCGCTGTGTATAGCAGCTCATAATCTTCGCCATCGTGCAATGCCTGTTCGATCGTCGCACCCTTTAGCAACGGAATTGATTCCAGCGCTGCCGCACAACCGGAAGCCTTGCAGAGCCGGTGCAGATCCAGCGCCAGCCCATCGCTGATGTCCATGCACGCAGTCGCTTTCCCGATGAGTCGCCGGCCAGCATCCAGCCGCGGCACGATGACCGGCTTGTTCCGCCATCCTCCGAGCGGCCCTGAAACGTAGAGGACGTCCCCGCTGCGGGCGCCCGAACGCAGCAAGGCTTTTCCTTTGGCGACGACTCCGCACACCATTACGTCGCAGACAAATTGATCGGCGTGCGAAATGTCGCCGCCTGCGAGCGACGCTTTGGCCTGGCGCAGCATTTTGTGGATGCCGCGATACAGCCCGTCTATCCAACGCTGGTCTGTCCAAGGAGCCAGGGCGATTGAAACCAGGCAGTAAAGCGGCGTGCCGCCCATGGCCGCGATGTCGCTCAGGCTGCGCGCCGTGGCACGGTATCCGATCTGTTCCGCGGTCGATTTACGGGTGAAGTGCACGCCTTCGATGCTGAAGTCAGTAGTGAATAGAAGGTCGGCCTTCGATGGCGTAGGGACCACCGCGCAGTCGCCCCCGATCAGCGGCGCGCGGCGGCGAAGCTTTCTGACGATCGTGTCCTCAGTGACCAGGCGATCGGACACGACGCGACGGGTCACGATGCAATGGCCGCTACCAGACCGGACGGCAGCTCTTCGCCAAAGACCTTACCGAGATCTTCCTCCACTTCGCCTTCGAGCGCGGGAATTAACAGCTCAGGGATTTTTCGGCGGACCAGATCAACCGTTGCCGGAGCAAGGTCTCTCGTCGAATCCCCCGTGCGTCGCGCAATCGCGACCAGAGCGTCCTGGGAGCCCGCGATTTTGAGCAATGCTTCCACCCAGCGCGTCGCCACTGGCGCCGGCAGCACTTGATTGATGGGGCCGTAAAAGAGTTTGCGCGCGCCGATTCGTGAGAGACACCACAGGCCAGTCTCCACCATTTCGCCTCTCTTGACCTGAGTGATCAGCGCGTCGCCTAGCTGCGTCTTGGTCTGAAGCGGCAACAGCTCCAGACTGGAAGCCGTGCGCCACATCTCGCGCAAGAGACTGTTGTTAATCCGCGGCCTTTTCGCGCCCCTCGGCAGCAGGACCGGTGACAGCCGCTGGAAAATATCCACCTGCTGGTTCTTGTTCAGCCCGCCGCCTAGGCGGCCCCAAAAAATCCACCAGTCGATCTCGTTCTGGATTTGATTGCCGAACTGAAGCCCGGCGGCGTAAATTCGCCGCGCTTGCTCGATGCGGTAGTCGTCGCCTGGAAAACCGAAGCCGGGCCGCAAGCAGAAGCCGCATAAGTTAAGCCAGCGCAGTTCCAAAGCGGGCGACTTAGACCGGCTCTCGGAGAGATCGAGCATCCGGTCGGCCAGACGTCGAATTGAGCTCAGCGGCCAGGAATTTCGTCCTAGAGCGAGCGTTTGTTCCAGCTTGCTCGGCAGTTCCTCGGGCGCCAGTTTTCCATGACGAAAAGCCGCATTGAGCAACACCTCGGCCTCCGCCAGCGCTTCTTCGCTGACGACCGCTGCCGGCCTGCCTCCCGAGGTGGATGCCGTCTTGCGCAGCTCGAACTGCAGACGCCAGCGATGCTCGCTGATCTTCGAATCGGCCCAAACTTCCAGGGTTCCGACTTCGGTCAGGTGCGCTCGCAGCTTCACCGGGACCAGGCGCTCGCCGGATTTGCCGAAGCGTATGACGGCGTTCAGCGGCGCGTGCAGATGCAGCTCTTGCGTTTCCGCCGGCCCGAGTGTCAATCCTGCCGCATCGTCGACGCGGCTAAGCGAACTATACAACCGAAAAGACACGGGTTTGTTCGCCACCAGGTGCAGATCCTGGCTGTCGAGCTCGAGCGTACGGCCCTCTTCGGTGCCGCGAGGCACTAGACAAACCGCTTCGTTGTCGCCGACGCCGACGTAATACGCGCGTGGCAGACCACCGCGCACCAGTAGACCCGCGCCGGTGGCTTTAACGTACGAGTAATAAGCGGCGCCCACCGCGACGGCAAGATCCAGATCGCGATTCTCCAGCACTACTGGACGCCGCCCGTACCAGCGCTCCATCACGTCGGCCACACGCTGCTGGCAGATGTCGGGAATGAAGAATCCACCGTTGAAGAGAATCGCGTCCGGTCGCGCGCCTTCGTTGGCGCTCAGAAAGGCCGCCAGGTGTCGTGTAATCGCCGGATCGGAAACGTAAGGCAGCCCAAGCTCCCGAAAGAGACTGCGTTTTTCCTCGGCCGGTTTCTCGTCGATCCCGCAGAATGGCAGGAAGCCATCCAGCGTAAGTTCGAGCGCCTCCGAGCGGAGAATTTCGGTTTTGAGCGTACCGCCCACCAAGGACGATCCCGCGCCCAACACCGTGATCTCCACGCTCTTGAGATTCGGATCGGCTAGCATCCGCTCCTTGGCTGCCGCGCATTGCCGTCGAAGCCCACTGCGCTGCCGGATGGAGAGCTGGGTATTCAGTTTAGCTTCCACCAGCCAGGCGAGCGTTAGATCTAAGTTATCGCCGCCCAGCAGCAAGTGCTTTCCTACCGCGGTGCGCGTGAACTCTATCCGGTCGCCATCCCGATTCACGCGGATCAAAGTGAAGTCGCTGGTGCCGCCGCCAACGTCGCACACCAGTACAAGTTGCCCGTCGAACAAGCTCTTCTGAGACTGCGCCAGGTGATTAGCGATCCAGGAATAAAAAGCTGCGGCCGGCTCTTCCACCAGCGTCAGCTTTTCGATGCCGGCTTCGCGCGCGGCTTGCACTGTGAGCTCGCGTGCTTCTTCGTCGAAAGAAGCCGGAACGGTCAGAACAATATCCTGGTCAGCTAGCGGATCATTGGGATGTTCCTTGTTCCACGCGTCGCGGATATGTGCCAGCACAGCTGTCGAAACCTCTACTGGCGAAAGTATGCGCCCGCCTTCCTGCGCGTCCCACGGCAGGATCTTAGCGGTGCGATCGACTTCGGGATTTGAAAGCCAGGACTTAGCCGAGTGGACAGACTTGGTCGGCACCAGCGCGCCTTGCTCGCGGGCGTAAATTCCAACGTAGGTTTGATCGCCCAGAAACAGGAATGATGGCAACGTACGGCGCGATTCAACCTGGCCCGGAGCCAAGTACTGCGGGATCTGCAGCACTTTGATTTCCGGGTAATCCGGTAGCTCTCCCTGCACCGGAGCAATGTAGGCGAGCGCCGAGTTGGTAGTGCCCAGGTCGATGCCGATATTCATCGGCGGCTACTCGACTTCTACCTCCGCCGGAGCTATCACGGTGACGCTCTGAGCCGGCGGAGTGGGCGGCAGGTCGATCTTTTCGGCCCGCCAGCCTTTGTGCCGCAGTATGCCACCCGGCGCTTTACCGCTGACTGGCACATTCCCCAGCAGTTTCACCGTGGCCGGATCGTTGGTGTCCAACTTCGTGAAGCTGCCCTCGACAGCATCGATCACCGGTGCGAGACGCAGGTAGCGATTCAACGATTCGCGGCACTGGTCGTGCAAGGTCCGCACCGCCGCGCCCACCTGGTCGTCGGAGTAGGCCGAGATGTCCTCCATCATGAAATCAATCAATCGCGAATCGCGCTGGAGCAGGCCTAGGATTTGTAGTGCGCCGTCGGATGGCCGCACCTGAGGAGCAGTCTTTGCTGTCGGCTTAGCAGCCGGCGATGGTGATTTCACCGGCGTGAAACCGAACGCCTGGGCGATATCACCCGGAAGCTGTCCGGTAAACAGGATTGCGAAAAAACTACGAAAAGCGAGTGCGATCCTACTCAAAATATTCCTCTAAGCTTTAGGATACACTGGCCGTGGTGAGCGACGGCCCGAGTGGACGTTCGCTTGCAAGTATTTTGGTGATGCGTCGTAGGTTCCGAGATCGCCAGGATGCCGGCGTCCAACTGGCCGCTGCCCTGGAGGTATACGCCAACGATCCAACTGTTCTGGTGCTCGGCTTGCCGCGAGGAGGGGTGCCGGTTGCCTACCAGGTCGCTCGGGCGCTGCGTGCGCCGCTGGATGTGTTCGTGGTGCGCAAGCTGGGCGTGCCGGGTCATCGAGAGCTGGCGATGGGGGCGATCGCAACTGGAGGCGTCCGTGTTTTCAATGACGATGTGATCGAGTCGCTGCAGATCTCCGCCCCGATCATCGATGCGGTTGCGAGATACGAAGGGGCCGAGCTGGAGCGGCAGCAGCGTGCTTATCGAGATGACGTTCCTGTTCCGAACGTGACCGGTCGCACCGTGATCATAGTGGACGACGGCCTCGCGACTGGATCCACCATGCGGGCGGCAGTACGTGCGCTCCGGAAAAGCGCTCCCGCACGCATTGTCGTGGCCGTGCCTGTTGGAGCGTCCGAAACGTGTCGAAGCCTGCGCGATGAGGCCGACGAAGTTGTTTGCGCGGCTGTTCCGCGCGATTTCCAAGCTGTCAGCCTTTGGTACGACGAGTTCTCTCAGACTACCGACCAGGAAGTCCGAAGCTTACTGGAAGCTGCTGCGGCCCACGACGCGCCGGCACGCTAACATAGCGCGAAAGGAGAATGCGGTATGAACGATTCGGGAAACCCGCAGGGAAGCGCTGGTCTAGCAATTGAGCATGCGCCTGTTACGGTTGCCATAGATTCGGTCCGTCTGGATGGAGACTTGAGCGTGCCCATGGCGGCCAAAGGCGCCGTGTTGTTTGCCCACGGCAGCGGTAGTTCACGGCACAGCCCACGAAATCGCTATGTTGCCGACGTGTTGAACGAGGGCGGCTTAGCGACTCTGCTGATCGACCTGCTGACCCCCGACGAGCAAGAGGTGGATCTACAAACCGCGCTTCTTCGCTTCGACATTCCTTTTCTCGCCCGGCGCCTCCAGACGATCACGGAATGGCTTTCGCGCCATCCGGAAGTGCGCGACTTGAAACTCGGCCATTTTGGGGCAAGCACTGGTGCCGCCGCTGCCCTGGCCGCCGCAGCCGAACTTCCGCACCTGGTGAGCGCCGTCGTCTCACGCGGTGGAAGGCCCGATCTCGCTGGAGTGGCGCTCGCACGCGTCCAAGCGCCCACCCTTCTCATCGTTGGCGGCGCCGACTCGGTGGTGTTGGATTTGAATCGCAAGGCTATCGCACTCCTGCGCTGTGAGAAACAGTTGCAGATCATTTCCGGCGCGAGCCACTTGTTCGAAGAATCGGGTGCACTCCAGAAAGTATCCGTACTGGCGCGCGATTGGTTCCTGGCCAAGCTGACTAACGTTGCTGCGGTCCGCGCACGATAGTGGAGTCCTTCAGCTTCGCCAGTTCACGTCGTGCGATTACCGCCCAGGAGCTGTTCGGGTCAAGCTTCAAATAAAGTTTCCAGTGTCCCATGGCCTTCAGCGGCTGGCCGGTGGATTGATAAAGCAGCGCGACATTGTAGTGCGCGTCGGCGTAGTTCGATTGAAATCGGATCGCTGACAGGTAGTGCGCCAGCGCCTCGGAGCGATCGCCTTTTTCGTCGTAAAGATTGCCCAGGTTGAAATAGGCGAGCGCATACCGGGAGTCGACCTCGAGCGCCTTCCGGTAATGGCGCTCGGCCTCGCGCCAATTGCGCGCGTTGAAATAAACCGTGCCGAGGTTCACCAAAGCTCCCGCGGACGTGGGATCGATTTCCGAGGCCTTGCGGTACGCCTCGATGATGTCCTCCATCGGCGCTCCGGTCTGCTCCAACTCCAGACCTTTCTCAAACCAATGTTCTGCCTCGATGCGCGACTTGTGCTTGTGAGCTCCGCCGTGTTCTCGGTTGGTCTGGCCTGGAAAGGACAGAAGCTTGCTGATCTCAGCCTCGTCGAAATCCAGCAATAATTGCCCGGAGATCGGCTCCATCCTCTGGCCGGCGAATTGCACCTGGATCTTTTTTCCTCGCGAGTAGATCTTCAGCTCAGTGAGCGGGTCGTGCACGTCCCTTAGTCTGGCGCGCAATGCATCTAAAGCTTTTCGGATCTGCGTTGCTGGAATCTTGTTCTCGCGCAACCCGATCAAGGTGCGCAGGGCGAGCATATCGGAGAAGTTGAAAGATCCGCTAGCCGACACGAATTTCTGCTTCTCCCAGCTTCGGAGTTGGCGCTCAGAAACGTCGAGCAGCCGGAGTACCTCCTCGCGCGAATAGGCCTGCTTAGTTGCGTGAGCCGGCACGGTGAAAGTGTAACAAGGTCTGCGGAGGAAATGTATTTTGGCTATACGAGTAACTACTCGAACAATACCGTCAGAGGCACGCTGATCCAGGGATCATTCGTTTCGAGGACGCCGTTCTTCGCCTCGAACATGCCCTCTGGCGTGACGACATGTCCTTTTCGATTTCGCGGGTTGATGATCCAAACGTACGAAGTTCGGATAATCGTCGATCTTCTCCAGCATGTACTGCATGGTGTCGTCTTGGGAGAGGATCTCGATGCAGAGATCAGGTGGATTGGTAAAGATCTCGCCTTGTTCCTGAGATCGCTTTACTACGGTGACGTCAGGAACTCTGAAACGCTGGGTGCTAACTTGGACTCGCACGGCGGGAAAGACCTCGATGCCTAACTCATCAAATCGTGCCGCGAGATAAACGACGACCTCTCCCTGTGTAGCACTATTGTGTCCTTTCTCCAAGATTTCTCTCTATCACTCGTCCATCGGTATATTCGCGGTCAGGGTGATGGCTGGTTGACAGGTACGCGGCAACTAACACGAGCGAAGTCTCCATTACGTTATTTACGCGCCGGCCCGAAAGCCGACTTCACAAGCTCCAGCGCTTCCGCTGTGCTGTGTATTCGAGCCTCCAACTGCGCATCCTCCGCCATTTCCAGCATGCGCGTGAAATCCGGACCTGGCGGGTACCCCGCTTCAATCAAATCGCGGCCCGTCAACAGCCGAGCCGGGCGCAATTCCTCCGGCGGTAACTGCTCGAGCTTGGATTTCGCGAAGTTGTAATTTTCCAGATTCCCGTGGCTGGCCGAGCAGTCCAGCCGGTGCAGCTCTAGGTGTTCGTTGAAGCGATCCATGCGCAGCATGCGTTTGAGCTTGCTCTCGCCCATCTCGTGGACGTGACCGAAGCGCATGTGATTGGCCACTAGCGCGATCACCTGCTCTATCTCGGCATTCGAGAACCGCAACCGCGTCAGGATACCGCGAGCAATCTTTTCGCCCAACTCCACATGGCCGTCGAAGCGGATGCGCTCGGCGATCCTGAATGTCCCCGGCTTTCCCACGTCGTGCAGGAGGACGCCCAGCGCCAGCGTCGCCGTGGGCGATTGAAGACCTTCCAACATCATCAGGGTGTGTATCCACACGTCGCCTTCCGGATGAAACTCCGGCGGCTGCGCCACGCCCTTCATGGCAGCGACTTCAGGCAGGATGTCGTGGAGTAAGCCGGAAGCATCCAGCAGTTCGAAGCCGCGCCTCGCAGCCCCTTCGGTGAGGATTCGAACCAGTTCATCGCGAACACGCTCCGGCGAGACTCGCGTTATCCGATCGTGCAGCTTTCGGATCGCGGCCATGGTCGCCGGTTCGATTTCAAATCCGAAGCGCGCCGCGAAACGAATGGCGCGCAGCATTCGCAAGTGGTCTTCCCCGAATCGTTGCTCCGGATCGCCGATGGCCCGAATAACATGCTGGCTCAAATCACTGAGGCCACCGACGTAATCCACCACGTGAGATATCAGATCATCTGAGGATCGCGCCAGCGCAGGATCCAGCAGCAAAGCATTGATCGTGAAATCGCGGCGTAGCACGTCCTGTTTCGCATCACCCTCAAAGCTCACTTCCACCGGGTGCCGGCCGTCCACATAAGAGTGATCGCTGCGAAACGTGGCCACTTCCACGCCATCCACCAGTACCACTCCGAATTGTGCGCCCACCAATTGTGCCTTCGGAAAGATCTCGATTAGCTGCCGCGGCTGCGCGTCGGTGGCGATGTCGTAGTCCGCCGGCTCGCGCTTTAGAAGCAGATCGCGTACGCACCCGCCCACCAGCCAGGCCTGGAACCCGCGCCCTCGTAGTTCTCCGGCAATTTGAACCGCCGTGCTGAGCCCCATGTGATCATCGTAGGATATAACTTGTGTCACAAGCGCGTAACGGAAGCGTCTCCGAGTAGAATGGAAATAGCCTGGTAGATGTCAACCGAAGTTAGCAAACCTACCACGACCACCGCTAAAGTCGTGGTGGCGACCACCGTAGCTCTGTCTTTCATCAGCTTCTGGCGCGGCGCATCCATCGTCCTTTCCGACTTGGCTTCGTCCGCCTTCTATGCCGGCGGCATTGCGGAGATTGCCATTGGACCCGCGGCGCCATGGTTCGTACTGGGCGTGATGCTGTTCAGCTTCGCCGTGCGATCCGTGTACATGGAAAGCTGCAGCATGTTCGTGCGCGGCGGCGTGTACATCGTAGTGAAGGACAGCATGGGGCCCTTCATGGCGCGGATGTCTGTGTCGGCTTTGGTTTTCGACTATATCCTCACCGGACCCATCAGCGTCGTCAGCGCCGGCCAGTATCTGGGGCACCTTCTCGACGAAATCGCCAGAATGCTCGGCCAATCGTTCCCATTCAACGTGAATCATTTCGCAGCGTTCTTCGCCGTTCTCGTGACCGGGTACTTCTGGTGGCTCAACATTAAGGGCATCCACGAATCGAGCGGCAAGGCGCTGAGGATTATGCAGATCACGACCATTATGGTGATCGCGCTCGTGATCTGGTGTCCTTTGACGATTTTGTTGCGTGACCACGTGTACATGCCGCCCGCGCCGCTACCCCGCAATCTGCAGTTCAGTCCTGAAGCCCTGGGATGGTTGAAGGGAACCAGATGGCCTTCCATTCCGATAATCGCGATGATGATCGCGTTCGGGCACTCGTTGCTTTCCATGAGTGGATTCGAAACTCTTGCGCAGGTCTACCGCGAGATCGCCTATCCCAAGATGAAGAATCTTCGCATCACCGCGAACATCGTCTGCTGGTACGCAGTCGTTTGTACCGGTGTGATCACGGTGTTTGCCGGCATACTCATCAGTCCGGAGGACATCCGCAATATGTACGCCGACAACCTCCTGGGCGGTCTGGCGATGCGATTGGCAGGGCCTGAGCTTTTGAGGCTGGCGTTCCACATTTTCGTGGTGATCGTGGGCATTCTGATTCTGTCCGGCGCTGTCAATACGTCCATGATCGGCGCGAATGGCGTCCTGAACCGTGTCGCTGAAGACGGCGTTCTCCTGGATTGGTTTCGCAAACCCCAGAAACGATTCGGGACCACCTACCGAATTATTAATCTGATCACGCTGCTACAACTCGCCACCATCATTTTGAGCCGCGGCGACATGTATCTGCTCGGCGAGGCTTACGCCTTCGGCGTGGTATGGAGCTTCTTCTTGAAGTCGCTGGGAGTATTGGCGCTGCGCTACCAGCGTCACGATCAGGAATATAAATTTCCCCTCAACCTGCGTATCGGCGGAGTGGAGATTCCCATAGGACTGGGGGTCACTACCTTGATCCTCGGCTTCGTGGCCATCGCCAACTTGTTCACCAAACAGATCGCGACTATCTATGGCGTGTCCTTCACGTTAGTGCTCTTCTTCGTCTTCACTATCTCCGAGCGTGTCAACGAGCGGAAAAGACGTCTGCAGCATCTGGAGAAGAAGCCGCTCGAGGAATTTAACCTCGACCATCAACCTCAAGTCGGCGCCGGAACGTTACATGCGCGCCCGGGATGTGTGCTGGTAGCCGTGCGGGATTACCACAATATGGAGCACCTGCGAAAGGTTCTCCAAAAAACAAATCTACGGCGGCATGACATTGTGGTCATGACGGTTCGAACCATCTCAACCGGGGCGGGCGAATATGATCTTTCAGACGAGCAGATGTTTAGCGACTACGAAAGAGAACTGTTCAGCCACGTGGTCGAGATCGCGGAAAAAGAAGGCAAGCCTGTGGAACTCCTGGAAGTTCCGGCAGTGAACCCATTCGACGCGATGGTGCAGTCGGCTGCGAAACTCAAGGCATCGCGGCTGGTCACCGGGGTTTCGCCACGAATGCCATCCGAGGAACTAGCCCGCCGTATTGGTCTGGCTTGGGAGAGCCTGCCTGAGCCGCGCCACGCATTTTCGTTGGAGGTCATCAGTTCGGATCGTCCCTCCATCTACGTAAATCTTGGACCGCACCCGCCGCGCCTGTGGCCTGAAGATGTCGATCGGCTGCATGACCTCTGGCTGCGGTTGAGCGATGCCGAGGGCGTGGGAGCCAAGCTCCATCACCGGGACATTGTTGGAATAGCTTTGCGGCGGCTGGAGCGGGATCTCACCACCGGTGACCGTGACCAGTTGCTCAACGATCTAAAGGACGAATTGCGCAAGTCGTGATGCCGCCGAATGGCGAAAGGGCTAGGCCTTGAGAGCCAGGACTCGCAAGCGCCGGTAGTCCACGGTCCACACCCCATTGCGATACTGCCCCGGTCGCAGAAGCCCCACCACTTCCCGCATCTTAGCCACGACGGCATCTGTGGGCATACCTTTGAAAAAACTGCCGCAGAACATCCGCAGCCAGTCTTCCATTCCGTTCTCGCCCTCCAATGGCGTCGGCCGGTCGAACAGCTCGGCGTGACGTACTTGCAATCCGTGCCGGTCCAGCAGCGACGCATACTCGCCGACGCTGGGGTAATACCACGGACACCGCGCATCGGAGTCTTCCCCCAGAGCCGCGTGCAGTGCCTTCAGGACGGAACGGGTGTTACCCTGGCCCCCGAACTCCGCTACAAACCGTCCGCCGGGCTTTAACGCCCGCCCAATTGACTCCGCCGCCGCGTCGGCCTGCTTGACCCAGTGCAGCGCTGCATTCGAAAAAACAGCATCGAAAGGTTCTTCAAAGTGGAAGCATGTGGCATCGCCCAGTACGAAAGAGAGCCCAGGATAATTTTGCCGCGCCTGCCCGATCATATTCGCGGAGTTATCCAGGCCCACGACCTGCGCGCCTTGTTTAGCGATCTCTGCGGTGAGTTGTCCTGTACCGCAACCGATGTCGAGAATGCGCTCTCCGGATTTTGGCGCTAACAGTTCAACCACGCCCGCGCCTAAGCGCCAAACGAAGGAATGCTTGCCTTCGTATTGCTCCGCGTCCCAAGCCGTGCTCACACCTTTTTCGTGCGTGCCTTGGTTTTCTTCTCTGGCACAGGCGCTGGTTCGGGCGCCGCCTCTTCGGCAACAATCGCCGGACCGGAATTCACCGATGACAATACTTCGTTGAAGAGCTCTTGCTTTTTCAGGTCCTTCTTGGAAGGTGGAGCCTGCTCGTGCCGATAATCATGATCGTGGTAGCACGTCCGACAGCGGACCTTCGCTGGCTCTCCATTGACCAGAGAAACGATGGCATGGTTCGTGATCCTGCGGCACTTTATGCAGTGATCGTCGATAATATCCCCTAAGCGGTGATCTGACATAGGAAAAATCGGGGTTCTGGGCTGAGTATATCAAAGTTGGAATGATAAGAACCCGGCGATAGCCGCGCCCAGCATAATCCAAAGCGTGTCGACGCGAGTCAGGACAATTACTACCAAGCTTGCCACTACGATCGCCAGTGTCAGGGGCCCGGTAATTGCATCACGAGCCAGCGGGGCGGCTGCTCCCGCCATAAGTCCCGCACCAGCGAGCAATACTGTTCGCGCGACCGATCTTATGCGCCGGTGCTCAGCGCGCTTGCCGAGGAAACGCAGCATTGGAATGATCAGGAACGCTGGCGTGATCATCGCTAGCCAGCCCACGCAAGCGCCCGGAATCCCCGCCACCAGGTAGCCCACGCTCACTACGTAGATGCCTAATGGTCCCGGACCCAGACGTCCTGCTGCCACCGCGGTATTCAATTGCCGATCCGTGAGTAGGTGATAATGGACCACGAAATCGCTTCGGATCATGGGCAACGAAGCTAGGCCGCTGAACGAAGTCAGCGTTGCCTTGAGCAGTAGGAGGTAGAGGACAATAACGTTCACGGCCGCACCCAGAAGAATCCCGTGACCGCGGCGATTCCGATGATCTGCAGGGGCGACAAACCAGCTACTCGAAACAGAACGAACGCTCCTGAGGCGATCAATACCGGCGGCAGCCAGTTTCGCTTGGAACATTGCCGCACCACTAGAACCGCCGCCGCCCCGATCATTGTTCCCACGGCTGCCGCGATCATGGCGCCGAATACAGCTCGCGCCGCGGGATGATTCACGCCTAATTCCCAGGCGCGGGTCAACCAGATCACCAGAACTGACGACGGAATGGTGACGCCCAGCACGGCTGTGATTGCGCCCAACACGCCCATCAGATACCAGCCGGCTGCGGCGCAGAATGCCAGCACGTTGGTTCCTGGCGTCAGTCGCGCCAGCCCGAACGCAATCGCAAATTGGTCCGGATTTAGCCAGTCACGCCGATAAAATTCGCGCTGCAGAATCGCGATGGTCGGGTCGCCTCCGCCGAAAGCGGTCGCGCCGACCCGGAAGAACAGTCGAGCCGTTTCCAGCAATCGAGGTTGGGGCATCGCAGCTAATGTAGCAAGGTCCGTTTGGGGCCGGCAGCACTTCTGCCGTGCAAACTCAGACCGATCTTCCCAGCAACCCAAAGCTCGGTGCTGCTTTGAGGAGCTGCCGGTCGTTGGACCAGATCTCAGTTAATCGCACAAAACGGGGCAACAGCGCCGTTTTGCACATCCTCCAGAAAGAGTCCGCTTTATAACGCCTTCACTTCGCTTAAGCGCGATGCGACGAACGATCCTCTTCGACGACCCGGCCGCTGTCTTTTACTAGGGGCATCTTTGAAATGAGCCTTTCTCTGTTGGGCAACTTCCGAGAGGATGGGAGCCGTTCGAATGGTTTAAGCTCGGCCACCGGCACACGCAGTTTTTCGATGACATAGGACTCGCCCTCCCCGACTGCACGCACGATCCCGCTGGTTTGAAGATGCAGCTCCAGGATCGTTGCTCGTTTCATTGATAGGTGGTCTACCGGGCCGCGCCGGCCGCTCCCGACGTCCCCTTCTTGGTCCACTCCCCGATCCAATCCAGAAACGAGTTGTACCAAAGCAGGCTGTTCTGTGGCTTCAAAACCCAGTGACCCTCGTCGGGAAATTCCAACAGCTTGGATGGCACCTTTTGGAGTTGCAGCGCGGTGAAGAGCTGCAAGCCCTGCGAAAAGGGCACGCGAAAATCCTGCTCGCCATGGATCACCAGAGTCGGCGTGTGGAAGTCCTTCACGAAGTAACTGGGCGACCACTTGGCATATGAATCAGGATTGTCCCAAGGCGTCCCGTTGAACTCCCACAGCGGGAACCACAACTCTTCGGTACCACCAAACATGCTGCGCAGATCAAACACGCCGTCATGGGAGACGAACGCCTTGAAGCGTTGCGTATGGCCCAGCATCCAGTCGATCATGTAGCCGCCGAAGGAACCGCCGGCCGCAGCCAATCGGTCTGGATCGGCATACGGCAAAGCCGCTACGTGATCTACCACTGCCATGATGTCATCGTAAACTTTCCCTCCCCAATCGTCCTTAATGTCCTCCGTGAATTTCTGCCCGTATCCATAAGACCCTCTAGGGTTTGGCATCACTATCAAATATCCACCCGCAGCGAAGACCTGAGCGTTCCAACGATACGTCCAGCTTTCGCCCCAGTCGCCTTCCGGACCGCCGTGAATCAAGAACAGAACGGGATATTTTTGATTCGCCTGAAAGTGTGGTGGTTTGACTACGAAGCTCTGAACGCGTGCCTTGTCGGAGCTTTCCACCCAGAACTCGTCCAGCGGCGTCAGATCGTACTGCGCCAGCAGGGCGTCGTTCAGGTGAGTCAGAGCGACCGGTGCTCCGCCTGTCGACGCGGCACGGAAAATCTCGCTGGGCGCCGATCCGCTTTCCCCGGTGTAGATCATGGTCTTGCCGTCGGAGGTCAACTGCATGTCGTCCAGCGTGCTCGCGCCACTCACGATCACGCGGCTCGCCCCACCGGCCACCGGGATCATCTCGATGCTCTGACGACCGCGATCCACCGCTGTGAAGAACAGAGCACTTGAGTCCGGGAACCATGAAAAACTTTGTACCGGCCGATCCAGCGTGTCCGTGACCGCGTTCACTTTACCTGTCGCTCGCTCCAGCACAATCAGCCGCCAGCGGTCGCTTTCGTAGCCTGGGCGCTGTTGGCTCCGATAAGCTAGCCATTTGCCGTCCGGAGAATACTGCGGACTCTCGTCAGCCCCGGGATTCAGCGTGATCTTCTTCGATTCACCGCCATCGATGGAAACCACAAACAGGTCGGTATTCGTGCTGGTTGCGGGGACCGGATCGGCGTTCATCGCGTAGCAGACTTCCTTTGAATCCGGCGAGATCGCATAGTCATCCGGACCGCCCAGCGAGAACGGTGGAACATCCCGATCTCCGGGCGTCAAGTCTTTCGATCCGGTGCCATCGACGTTCACCACCAACAGGTGCGAGCGGCGCTTGCCTCGCCACTCCGTCCAGTGGCGATATAGCAGAGTTGTGTAGCTGCGCGCCTTGACCTTGTTGTTTTTCTCGGCTTCCAGCCGGCTCTTCGCGCAATTGTCGTCCGGACAATCCGGATAAACGTCGCTGGTAAAGACGAACTTGTTCCCGTCCGGCGACCACACCACGCCGCCGGCTTCCGTGGACAGATTGGTCACTTGCCTCGGTAGCGAACCATCCGCGTTCATGACCCAGACTTGCGAGGAACCGCCGCGATTGGAAATAAATGCGATGCGCTTGGAATCAGGTGACCAGCGGGGCCGCTCATTGTCCGTACCCTCAGTGGTCAACTGTTTAGGCGGACCGCCCGCGGTAGGTACAACATAGACTTGTCTTGGCTTGGTGTTTTGCTCCAGATCCACGCTTTGGACCGTGAACGCGACCGTCTTTCCATCGGGCGAAAGTTGCGGCTCACCGATTCTTTGGATCTTCAGCAACGCTTGTACATCGAAAGGCTGTCTCTGCGCTGCCGCGGCCGCAGCGAGCATCAACGCGAGGCCGACGGTTCGCACCAGTAGCATATGACTCGATTGTAAGACAGACGCAGTAGGGCGAGAGGACGCGGTTTACAGTGCCAGCTTACCTTTGTAGTTCATATCACTCAGGCGAAACTTGTGCTCAAATTTGATTCCTTGCGACTCAAAGCCAAAGACGACCTCTTTGTCATCGGCGGAGATCTCCTTGCTCCTGGGGAACAAGAATCGTATCTCACTGGCCCCGTTCGGGCCTTCAAACTGGACATCCTCTGCATAGATCGGGCTCTTCCCCTTGGGAACGAGCCGGGCGGCGTCCAGAAATCGAGTGCGCAGTGCGTCGTTGCTGATTTTGGTATCGCGATCGCGATCTTGATCGCTCGAATCCGGTGAATCGATGTCACCGTTCCGGTTGCGCCGGCTGGGCGTCCGAAATCCGACCACGGCGATAATGTAATCCTTCTGGCTGGCATCCGCGAGCGCCTTCGACTCATCCGCAGTCAAACTTCGCTGGCGGACTAGCGCCTCCTGGACCGGCTCGGCGCTCTGCCATCGGATGGTGAGGTTCATCGAAGATGCCCGGCCGCCGCCATTCGGATATCCTCCACCACCGCCGTTCGGATAACCTCCGCCACCCCCTGGATAACCACCGCCGTTCGGATAACCCCCTCCACCACCTGGATAACCACCACCGCCACCTGGATAGCCACCGCCCCCGCCGCCCGGAAATCCGATTCCGCCGCCTCCCATACCGCCCCGGCGGCCTCCACGCTGTTGCTGTTGCCCCGCGCCCTCCGGAGCGACCGCCTGGTCCTTCGCCCAAGGCGAGTCGGTGAGCACCTTGGTCACTTCCTCGCTGGTCCACTCCTTGGAGTCCTTCGTTTTCCAAGCGTCGGCCGCGAAGAGCGCCATCGCCCCTGCAGCAAGAATAGTGAGTTGTCGAACAGCTTTTCTCTGCATCTTGTTTGGGCAGACGCCCTCGACCACTCTACAGTTACCGGAAACCCGACTGTGTTACCGTCGAAGTTTGTGAAGTTTTGTAATGTCAGCAGTTTCTAGCCATCGTTGCCTGCATTTTCCGTTAACCTGGGTGACAGTTGGCACGTCCTAACCAGCATTCGCTTTCAAAATGAAAACAAGCTTTTTACTTCCTCTTGCGTCCCTTGCCTGCAGCGCGCTCTTCGCCGCCACTCCCGACGCCGCTCGTATCTTGGCGACTTCTCCTCTACGATTCGAGCCCGGACCAGGAGCTGACTCGCATGAATTTATCGCCCGCGGCACCCGCTCGCACTTCGTCTTCGAGGGCAGTAGTGCGAAGGTTAAAGCTGGCGGCCAGACTTTGCGCTTTGAATTCGCGGGCGCCAATCGCCACGCCCGTTTGGAAGGGCTCGAGAGGCTGCGTTCGACAACCGGCATTTTCTTCGGCAACGATCCTTCTAAATGGCGGCACGGGGTTCCCAACTACGGCCGGCTCCAAGCCCGTGGGCTTTATCCCGGCGTCGACCTGGTTTACTACGGCAACGCGGGCCAGTTGGAATATGACCTCTTGATCAAACCTGGGGCCGACCCGCGGCAAATCCGGCTCGCCTTTCACGGTAGCCATCCCAGCCTCGATGGTGATGGCAACCTGAATGCCGCGTTTCTCCTGAGACGTCCGGTTGCCTACCAGATCGCCCCCAGTGGAGCGAGGATCCCCATCACCAGCCGATTCCGGAAGAATAGCGATGGATCTTATGGGTTCGCTCTTGGCCGTTATGACCGTGAGCGCCAACTGGTGATCGATCCCGTGGTTACCTTGGAGCAATACTTTGCCGGGTCTTCGCAGGACATCGGGTATGCCATCGGCCACGACGCCCGCGGACATCTGTATATTGCGGGGACCACCTATTCGAGCGATTTCCCGACCGCCGGCCCCGCGGCTGGAACGCTTCCCCAAGGCGCGGAAGATCTTTTTATAGCCATCATCGATCCTACAGCCGCTCCGGCTTCTCAGATCCTCTATGCCACTTTTATCGGCGGCAGCGGGAATGACTCACTGGGAGGCATGGCCGTCGATTCAAAAGGCTACGTCTATCTCACCGGCACCACTGCATCCACCAATTTTCCAACGGTGAACCCAGCGCAAACCCTTTTGAACGGGACCACCGACGCCTTCGTCATGAAGCTCGATTTGTTCGAGGTTCCGCTCTATTCAACGTACTTTGGAGGTAGCGGTAACGATAGCGCAAACGCGATCGCCGTCGACTCCCAGGGAAGGATGTGGGTGACGGGCGGGACCCAGTCCACCGACTTCCCGATCGTGAACGGCTTCCAGGCAGCGGCCGGCAGCCAGGATGCGTTTGTATCCGGCATCGATCCGGGACAACCCGGCTCTGGCTCCCTATTCTTCTCCACTTACCTGGGCGGCACCGGATGGGATACCGGACGCGGGATTGCGGCCGCATCCGACGGGACGATTTGGATTGTAGGGGGCACGTACTCGTACAATTTCCCGGTCGCTGGCTCCAGCTTTAACCCTAACTACAGCTCCGGTGGTGACGCTTTCGTCGCCCAGATCAATACCACGCAAGGAGGTAGCTTTCTACAGTACGGCACATTTCTCGGCGGCAACGATCTCGAGGAAGCCCGCAACATTATCCTCGACGCTCAGGGCCGGGTAATCGTAAGTGGTTATACCCTATCGCAAAACTTCCCCGTCACCAGCAACGCTTTGCAAACGCACTATGGTGGGAATACCGATGCATTCGTAACCATTTTGAATCCGGCAAATTCGGGTTCGGGGCAGCTGGTTTATTCGACTTACTTCGGCGGAAGCAACGCCGACGTACCGTTCGATCTCAAGATGGACCCGAACGGGAACCTGTATATGGCTGGCTTTACCGAGTCCCCCGGATTGCCCGTAACCGCCAATGCCCTGCAGTCCGCTTATGACAACACTCAGGACGCTTTCGCACTGGAGTTCAATCCTTCCACTGCCGGACCCGCAGGGATTAAATTCTTTACTTATCTCGGAACCGACGGGTTGCAAATCGCTTACGGAATCGATTATGATGCCGGCAACAACCTTATTTACCTGACCGGGTATACCAGTGGCCCGATCTTTGATCCGTTCGGTGGCCCGGCGAAGGGCACCAATCCCGGTGATCCGGATGCTTTCGTAATCGGGTTCAGTACGCAGGCAGCGCCGACGACTACTGCACAACAAGACTTGCGGCGGCCTGCGAGGTCTGTCCCCCTATCGAGACAGTGATCGGCTGAGAACCCGGCGTGAGGCCGGTGGGAACGGTCGCGTTGATCTGATAAAGTCCCGGGAATCCCGGCGCCAAACCGCAGAACGAGCTTGTGGCTGTTTTTCCACCGATGGTTACCGTTGGCGCGGACATGCAGGTCGCCAATGGGGACGATGGAGCCGGATCGCCGCTAGCAGGTTGGTTGTTTACAGGGCCCAGACCATTTAGGTAAAGCTGGACCGTCTGCCCTTGCTTGGCCGGGTTACCCGTGCCAATCACTTGGTTGCTGGAATCCAGGGCCGCAACATTCCCGCCGCCGATTTCGAAGAACGCCGGCGAGTAATTAGAAAGATGCAGCGTCACGACGTTTCCGTAAGAGAAATCGATCGTCACTTTTACCTGGGCGGAGCCTTGGCCTTGCAATTCCCACGGTACCTGAAGATTCACCTGCCCCGGAGAGACATAAATGAGGTGTCCCGGCACGCTGATATTACCCCAAGGTGCCGCCGCATCGAAGCTTACCATTGCGTAATCGATTGCCAGCGGAAGTACTATCGTGTTGGCAAAATCCGTGAAATCGCTTAGATTACTTCCAAAGATCGACACATAGGAACCGGGCGCCACCGCTCTGCCCATTTCAAAACTAGCCCCATTGAGAATGCCATTCGCGGCAATGGTGGGTACGGTTCGAGCGGAACCCGTGAAGTCCCACGAAAGGCCGCCGGAGGTGGAGCCGGTTACGCTGGCGTTGAAGTCGTAGCTGCCGGGCTGCGCTCCTAGGATCGGGACGGCTTGAGCAATACCATAAGCATTGGTTTGAGAATCGGCCGTTTGTATGGCCCCGCCGCTATTGGCGGTGAAGCTTACCGGAACGCCCGCTACCGGCACTCCCGCCGAATCGATCAGCTTAATGGCAATCACTCCATCCGGAATTTGTTGGCCAACAGTGCCGTCAAAGCCATCGCCGCTGAGTGGAATAAGATTGTTGGCCACGCCGCTGCCCGCTAGAAATAAATAAGGAATCCGCAAAGCCGGCCCGGCGCCCTGAACTGTGATCGCACCATAATAAGATCCCGGCTTAGGCGCCATCCCGCTGATGGTCAGGCTCACACTGCTCGAAGCGCCGGCCGCTAGAGTCAGGGTCTGCTTATTGAGCGCCAAACTGGCGCCCGTTGCCGAACTGATCGGCGCCACCGCCAGCGATAAATTCACCGGGCTCGTTCCAGGGTTCGTAATCTGGATCGATTGGCTGGCTGGCAATGACGTTACCACTCCAAACGAAATGGATGCCGGATTTGCCGTGATGGTGGTCTGAAGCGCCGTACCGGCATCCAGTTTCCCGCCGCCCACCGCCGGAATACTTACCGTGTCACCCGAATCGTCGCTGGTGACCACCTGCGAGCCGGTGTTTACTAGTACGGATTTGATCTGCGCCGGAGTGAAGCTCGGATGAGCCTGCTTCACCAGCGCGGCAGCGCCGGATACCAAGGGCGTCGAAAAACTGGTTCCCGCCGCCGCGGAATATCGATTCGCGCTGTACACAGCTCCGAGGGGGTCATAGTTCTCAGCGGCCATGTATATGTCTTGTCCCACCGCGACTAGATCGGGCTTGAGAGCATTGAGACCCGTCGAGGGGCCAAGCGAAGAGAAGCTGGTTAGTTGATCGAAAGCGGTCGATGTCTGCTCGAAGGCCGCTCCATCGATATAGGCGGTCTGGCCCGGATTCGAATCGATGAAGGACTTGAGCGCCACGCCGTCGTTATTGGAAATCATGATGGCGGTGAGCGATGCCGTCCCCACATCGGGCGAAACCAGCGCCGTCTTATCCGCCATGTAGAAAATTACACCGCTGGCCCCGGCATTCTGCGCATTGGCCGCTTTCACGGAAAAGTCGCAAGTGCCGCGTTCTATCAGAACAAACGCATCGGTCAATGAGCCGACGGGCAATCCACTACAAGCCAAGCCGTTGTCGCCTAGCGCCGTGACGTCCACCAGCGGAGCGGCGACCGCGCCAATTGGAATGTTTCCGTTTCCGAACGTGCCTGCCAGTTTCTGTAGATTCGACGGAACGCCCGATCCCGGCACCTCCACGCCTTCCGTCAAGAAATGAGAATTTGTCGTGGCGCCGACGGCGATTCCCGAGGGTGCGTCACCGGGGCTCGAAATCGTGCTCAGCGTGGGCGTCGAAAAGCCGGTATCGCCTTCGTTTCCAGCAGCCATCACGACTACCATCCCGGCTTGAACCGCGCTCTCGACCGCGGGTGGAAGCAGATCGCACGGCACTCCAGTGGCATTGCCACAAGCGGCGCCCGTATCCAGCGGGCCGGTGAACGCAGGACTCCCCAGCGATAGTGACGCAATGTCCATGTGATCGTTCAGGGCGTCTTCCAAGGCCATGAGGATCACATCGTCGGTGGCGCCGTCATTTACCGTGGGGGACCCGAAAATTTTGTAGTTTCCTAAATACGCCTTGGGAGCCATACCGGTAAAGGTCAAACCCGCCGGCCCGGTGTTAGACGCTGCTGCGGCGCAGGAGGCCGTTGCGGTGCCATGGCCGGAACGATCACGCGGAGAATAATCGTCGGGACGCGAGTCAGCGGACGGATTATTTGGATCGCTCCCGGCTGCCAATTGCTGAACGTAGCTGCGCGCCACAATAACTTTGTTGTTGGTGTATGACGCGCAGTTGGACACATTGCAAATCGGATAGCCCGCCGGCATGGCAAGTGAACTGTCCTGAAACGCGGGATGGGTTTGATCGATCCCCGTATCGATAATGGCGATCTTCATGCCAGCGCCCGCGTTCTGACTTCCCCCTAGCGAGTTCCACGCGGCTGGGGCATTGAGCAACACATTCGCCCGGTTTAGATCGAGATGATGACGGCGCAGTGGCACCACGCCTTTCACACCTGGAAGGCTATTCAGCTCAGCCACACGTTCCTTCGGCGCGGCCACGAAGATGGCATTAGTGAGGATCGTCACGGAGCCGGTTACCGCAATGTGTCGCGACGCCAGTACATCGCGAAGGCTCCGCTGCCTGGCTTCGATCTGTTGCCGGTAGCTTCTGCCATCGGTTGATTCGGCCGCCTCGCGCGTCGCAAATCTCGCTGTTACAGGAGGATCTTCCAAAATGAGTGCGTACCGGCTGGCTGGGCTTTGGCCGGCTGCGCTTTGGCTAGCTGCGCTCTGCGCGAAAATGGCCGGCGCCACTGCGGCCGCAATTATAAGAATCGCATTGCGTTTTAAAAAGAACATAATGATTCCTTGCTCTATGCCAAAATGGCGAAATCCAACAATACTAAGATCGTCCCGCTAAGCGTTAAGCCTTAGGGACACGGAGGATGGTTGGAGAATCTTGGCGCGGGCCCTCAGCGTACCGCGTTTACTCCGGCGTGCAGACTGGCCTTGAGAGTTTCCAGCTTTTCGGCGGCTGCCTGCTTCACCTTCGCGATATTCTGTTCTTTGATTTTCTCATACCCGCGAATCTGATCGGGCAGGGCAGCGATCTCCAGCGCCAGCGGCAGATTGTCCGGCGTCAGATTTTCGATTACCCGCTCCATCAGTTCGCGGTACCACTGGATCATGGACCGCTCCAGCCGTCGATGGGCCGCATAGCCAAAAATATCAAGTGGTGTCCCGCGCAGCCCCTTGAAGCGCTTCAATACCAGCAGGGGAGTGCGAAACCAGGAACCCAGCTTCAGCTTCTTGTGGACTCCGAAACTACGCAGCAGCGGCGGATGCAGATTGTACGAGATCGATTCCGGCGCGGCCCACATGTCCAGCGCCTGGCTCTCGAACTCCGGTTTTGTCAGCAAGCGCGCGACTTCGTACTCGTCTTTGTAGGCCATCAACTTGTATAGATACTTCGCGACGACCTCGCGCAGAGACGGTTCGCCAATCTTCTGTAGAAAATCGACATAAGATTGCGCATAGGCCGCGTTCTGATACTCCCGCAATTCGGCGACGCGATCTATCGATGGCTTGACTCTTGTCTCCGACGCCAGGAAGCTTTCCACCCAGGCCGCATCCTCGTAATACTTGCGGCCCCAGGAAAACGCCTGCATGTTTCGTTCGATATCCACGCCGTTGAGCTCGATATCCTTTTCCATCGCTTCGAGCGAAATCGGGATCAATCCGCCCTGGTACGCCACACCAGTCAGGAAGATATTCACCGCCATGTGGCTGCCGAAGAGCGCCTCCGCGAGCCGGTTGCCGTCCACAAAAATATTGCGTCCTCGATTGGTGACCGAATTGACCAGATCCACCATCTTCTCGGGACCGCCAAACGGCGAGCGATTACGAATGGTATCGATGGTAGGAGCGACGTCTGTATTGACCACCGCTACCGTGTGGTCGGCCCGCGCGGTGCTCAGGTTGCTATGATGCGCGACCCCCAGCAAATCGAAACCCAGGATCAAATCCGCATTCGCGGCGTTCACTTTAGCGGGCGCTTCGATGGGCCGTTCACTGAGAAGCAAATGCGAAACCACCGCGCCGCCCTTCTGTGCGGTTCCGGTCTGATCCAGAGTCGCGACACACAAGCCATCGATCCACGCCGCCGTCGCCAGCAGCGCGTTAATGGTCACGACGCCCGTCCCGCCGATCCCCGGTCCGATGATGCGGTAACCTTCGCCTGCCTTAGCCATCTGCCGGGGCATCGGAACTTCAGCCGGCGGAAGCTTCGGCAGTGTCTTCTTCTTCAGACCTGTCCCCGGTTTGATTTGAACCGAAACAAACGACGGACAATCGCCCAGCGCGCAGGAATAATCCTTGTTGCAGGAAGACTGATGAATCCGGATCTTCTGTCCGAGTTCCGTCATCACCGGCGTCAGGCTCATGCAGTTGGATTGCTTCACGCAATCGCCGCAGCCTTCGCAAACCTCTTCGTTGATCACCAACCGCATAACCGGCTCGGGCAACAGCCCGCGCGATCGCTTGCGCCGCTTTTCGGCCGCGCACTCCTGGTCGTAAATGAGCACGCTTACGCCGGGGATCTGTTCCATCTCGCGCAGAGTTCTTGGCAGCTCTTCGCGCGACCGCAATTCGGCGTTCGGCGCCAAATCGGCGGCATCGCCGTATTTCTCGACATCTTCCGCCAACACGATGGTCTTGCGCACGCCTTCCGCCGCCAGCTTGCGCGTCAGATCCGGGATCGGCAGCGCTCCTACCGCGATCTGTCCGCCTGTCATGGAGACGTGGCCGTTGTAGAGGATCTTATAAGTGATGTTGACTTTCGCGGCCACACAGGCCTCGATCGCCAAATATCCGGAGTGAAACAGCGTGCCGTCGCCAATGTTCTGAAAAATGTGCGTATGGTTGACGAAAGGCGTCATCCCGATCCACGGCGCGCCCTCGCCGCCCATTTGTGTCAGGAACGAAATGTTGCGATTCGGGTCATTCAGCCGCATCGCCATGGTATGGCACCCGATGCCGCCGCCCGCGATCTGGCCATCGAGCAGTAGCGTGGAACGATTATGCGGGCAACCGGAACAGAAAGCCGCCGGCCGTGAACCGATCGACTTTGGCGCCGACATCACAACGCCCGGCGTAGCTACTTGTCGCGAAGGAAGGCTTAGCACTTCGCACAAGACCTTGGCCATCTTGTCCGGATCGAGCTCGCCCGTCGCCGCGAAGTGCGACTTGCCCAGGACAGCCGGATGCCCCGGGAGATCATAGAGGATCTCGCGAAGCTGCAGCTCGAGGAAACTGCGCTTTTCTTCCACCACCAGCACGGTTTCCAGGCCGCTAGCAAAATCCTTCACGAACTCGGGCTCTAGCGGGAAGGGCATTCCCACTTTTCCGATGCGAACATCCTCGGTCACGCCCAAGTCGCGCAGCGCTTGCATGAGGTCGTAATACGACTTGCCGGTACTGAGGACGCCAATGCGCGCTTTGGCTCCGTTATGCCGATTCACGCCGTTCAGTCGCGCGAACTGGCGCGCGGCTTCGAGACGCCGGTTGTTGACCTCGTGCTCCAGGGCCAATGTGATCGGTGGAACCAATCGCGCGTCACTGTACTTCTGATAACCTTCCGGCCAGCGGATTATGGGCCGGTCGGGATCGAGGTCTACGGTGCCGCCGCCATCGCAGACATCGGTGACCATCTTCATTCCCACCCACGCGCCGGAGAAACGCGACAAGGAAATTGCCAGCAAGCCGTAATCAATCACATCCTGAGTATTGCCGGGATAAAGGAACGGGATGCCGACATTGAACAGGCTGAACTCGCTTTGATTCGGGATGGTGGAGCTCTTGGAAATCGGATCGTCGCCGCAAAGCACTAACGCGGCGCAGTTCTTCCCAGTGCCAGCCAGATTGGCGTGTCGAAAAATGTCGCCGCTTCGATCGACCCCCGGACCTTTTCCGTACCAGATCCCGACCACGCCCTCCACTTTGCTCTTCCCGATCACGTCGTAAATCTGGCTGCCCAGGACGGCCGTAGCCGCCAGGTCCTCATTCACGGCCGGCCGAAAGTGGATATTGTGTTCCGACAGGAGCTTCCCGGCACGCGCCAGGGCCATATCGTAACCGCCCAAGGGCGAACCTTCGTAGCCCGAAATGAACGCGCCGGTGTTGAGCCCGGCCCGGCGATCACGACGCATCTGGTCGATCGGCAGCCGTACCAAAGCCTGGATGCCGGTTAGATAGACGCGGCCTTGTTCGAGCGTAAACTTGTCGGTCAGCTTCATAGCGCCTGGATTATCCGATTCATGCTAGCATGCGCTACAGCCCACCGTTTTGGAAAAGGAGTATTCCTATGCGCAGCCTGACAACGTCGTCAGCGTTTTTGGCCTTAGCGCTTTTCGCCTATTCCGCCAAAGCGCAAGACCATCCTAACCTCGCCGGTACCTGGCAATTCGATTCCTCGAAGAGCGAACAAACCAACACCAGGGTTGTGAATGCGACTTGGGTAATTGAAGAAAGCGACAATTCCATCCACATCATCGAGACCGAAAGTGGCAACGCCAAGAAGGTCGAGTTGAAGTGTTCTACCGATGGAAAGGATTGCAATATTCCTGGAGGAGGGAAGGCAAAAGCGTCTTTCTGGTACAACGGGCTCACGCTGGTGGAGATGGAGACCCGAGGCGATCACGTCAACCGCTACAGGATGAAGCTATATGACGACGCCAAGGCTCTGACAGTGGAGGTGAGTTCCATCGTCCCGCGGGTTGATAAGCCTGACGTGCTGGTGTTCCAGAAGCAATAAACGCCGCTAGTTCTCGACTGTGAAATAACGGCTGCCGATCCCATCGTTGCGGCCCTGGTTGTCAGACACTACCCAGCTAATGGTATGCGTTCCGTTCGTCAGTTTGGTCGTGTCGAGGTAGAAATACCCCACCGCTCCGTTGCTGTTCGCTAAGCCCGGGAAAACGGTCGCGATGTCGCTGCGGTATTGGTTATAGGTGGGATGTCCCACCGCTACTCCATCCACCATAACCGTGATTGTCGATCCGTCGATTGGAATGTTGTACCCGCTCTGCGTTAAAGCCCAGCCGAAGTTCACGTAAGCGCTACCCGATATCGTGGCGCCCTGCGCGGGCGTGTCGATGGTGCCGAATGGTTTGGAGGCGTGCGCATTATCCGCGGTAATCGTGCGCTTTCCCAAGTCCAGTGTGCCGCCAGATTTATTCACCGCGATGGCATGCAGATTATAGGTTCCATTGCCCGGGCCTCCCGCGCCGCCAGAATTTGGAAGGAAATTGGTCAGCAGCATGTAGCCCCAACCGGCCCGGTAATTCAGCGGAGCATTGGGATACAACGCTTGGACGTCTGGCCGCACGCCCGCCACGAATGTCGCGTCGCCGACGTAGACCAATCCGTCGGACCCAGTCGGCTCGTTTCCTATCCGCTCGCGCCAGATGCCAACGCTCGCTACTTCAATGCTATCGAGAGCCCAGCCGGTTACTGGAATTGCGCCCGCGATCCCGGTTGTATCATTGGCCGGCGTATCGAAACTTCCGTAGGGATAGCTGGGTACCGCGCTTGCGACATTCACCTGAACCTGTGCCGACGAGTTTACTGCCGCCGCCGAAACGGTTATCGCACCGCTCATGCCGCCTTTTGCGGTTATCAGTAAAACTGCATCGCCAGTCCCAGCAGCCGGCGAAACCGTTATGTTCGGCTGATCGGAAGATGCCGTCCAACTCACGGGGTTCGCTCCGGTGAACGTCAAGGCCACCGTCTGCGGGCTGGTAACAAGCGACCCGCTATAACCGAAGTTCAGCGATGTCCGGCTCAATGTCAAAACTACCGGCGCCGCTGCTCCTTTTACAGCCGCTGAGTTGGGATCCAGCATGAGCGACGACTCGTCGACGGCCTCGAAATTTGAACCTTGCACTTGCTCTAGCTCGCGCAGTTGATTGTTGTCCCAGCGATCATCCGGAAGGCCCTCCAGGTACCACGCCGTCCCGTTGTCGGCCAAGAACATGCCGTATTGTTGCAGCGCACGTAATATCACCTGCGTTTGTGGTGCGAAAGTCGCGATGTTAAAGCTCGCTTTCAGCCGGAAGCGCTGGCCCATCGGTGGAAAATTGGGATCCGTGATACCTGAAGCCTGGTGGCGCCCGGGCCACACGAAAGCCATTTGGGTTTGCGGAGCGGTAAACCGAAGAGCGTGATGAATCGCGCCGGCCGCAACTTCGTCGTAGCGCGCCAGACCCGGAAAGACCGGCAAGCCGGCTGCATCGGCGGAGGTCCAGGTCGCCGGCCGGAGGTTATTCGCCTTCAAATCAAAAATCGCGCCCGCAACCGCCGTCCAGGAACCATTCGGCTGTGGATATGCTCCAGAAAGTTCATACAGGATGCAGTTGGTTTGATCGATCACTTCGACATGCCGGTCGCCGGTGCTGTTGCTTCCGCCCTCAATGGGGGCGTTCGGCGGGATTGGATAAGGCCCTGGATCGCTCTCGCTCGAATATAAGAACGTGACCCCGACCTTAGGTTGAGCGCCGAGCACCGTAACGAATGGAAACCCTAGAACCGCGCCCTGCCATAGACCCGAGCCAAAGGTGGCAAAGGAACCGCTGGTCGGGCCTATGTTGTTCACATAAGCCGCGGATCTTGCGTCCACCGGGAGGGTGTCGATGCGCGCATTCCAAACGTTATTCGTGGGAAAAATCTGGCAACCTGCGACGGTTTGCGCCCGCGTCGGAATTACGACAGCGGCACACAGTAGCGCGAAGATTCCACGACTCATCCTAACCAGCTTAGGGCACAACTCAGTAAACTCGGCTACGCAGAATCCCCGAGTGGCGCAGGCATTCTTGCCTGTGGCTAGCTCTCATTGAGCGAGCTTGGCTGCCAGCCGTGGTCCTTTCTTTGCGTTTCGCTCCGCCACCAGCCGGTTGAATTCGGCGTCATCCAGGTTCACAATATCGAGCCAGACCTGGACCATGTCATCGACACTGCGCTCCCCGAAGCCGGCCCACATATTTGGATCGGGATTGCGGGGGTTCGCGGACGTATTGTCGTGAATGCCGATCATGTGCAGTACCGTCCCGGCCGGCAACAGCGGTGCGACATCGTCAGCGTAGATGTAGTTGATGTGCCAATTGAAATTGAAATGGTCCACGGAGCTCAGGATGGTGGTGGTGTTGTTGAGATTGATGGCTTCCACGGTCATCCCGCGCCCGCGCATGTGCATATGTGGCTGGAACGAATCAATGCGTGCATTCTTCGTCAGACGATAGTAGCCATCCGTGCGAACCACGCTATTCGGCGGAATTTCAAGCTCATCATTCGGCACGTTTCGGATGGCGATCGACCGGACCTGATACTTCGGAACCTCGCCCTTGGGATAAAACTTGAAAGCAATAGTTGTCTTGTTATGCTGCGCCGAGCCGACCGCGAAATAATGCATGTCAAACCGCAGCCGCGTTCCCTTCTTGAGTAACCGGCCAGTGTTGTCGGCGAAAATATCGCCATATTTTCCGACCGCGTATTCGTGCAACTGCACGCCTGCCTCCGGTGTCCCTTCGGGCGCATCCGGCTCGATCGCGTATATCACCGCGTGGTGAACGATCTTGGGATTGCTGGGCTTAACCTCCATGGCTTTGATCCAGCGGTCTTCCGGCATCTTCACTTCGCCGAACTGATCCAGCCACCAGTCCGGGCCATTGGGATACATGACGAAGTCTTGTTCCGTGGTCACCGTCAGATCCGGCATTCCGATAAACCATTCCTTGTCAGAGGTGAAGCCCGGCGCCGGTGGAGCATCCGATGGATTGCCCTGTGGCGCGCCGTTGTCCACCCAGTGAGCGATGGTCGCGATCTCGTCGTCGCTCAGCGAGCGGTCGTTCTTGTACTGCCGGATGCCCACCGTTTTGTCGAGATGCCAGGGTGGCATGTCGCGGCGCACCACGCGTTCTTTGATCGAGCGGGCCCACGGCCGGGCCTCGGAATAGGTCATCAGCGACATGGGCGCCGAGGTCCCTTGGTGATGACAGGACTGGCAGCTTTTCTGGAAAATCGGCGCCACGTCTTTGCTGAACGTCACCGGACGCGCGCCGTCTGTTTTGCCATTTTCAGCTGCCTGCGCGCCGCACAGGATCATCAGAGAGCCAATCACAACGCTATCGCTGAGCTTTAACATCGCCGCCTCCCTTGACACTCACCTTCACTTCTACGTTAGTCCAACAGCAGTGATATCCGAAATTTCCGGCTAACTCGCCCGAGCCGTCATCCACCACAACCTGCAGGACATATTCGCCGGGCTCGCTAAAACTGGCTGTCGTGACTGCCCGGCCGTCCAGGACCTTCGCGCTCGCAGGATCGAACACAACGTTACCAGGTCCCCGGTACTTGCCCCACATGGCGGTCATCCCGACCGGTTTTCCGGCGCGGACCGGCAAACCGTCATCGGTCGCCGACACGGTTAGTGTTACGGCGCTGGAACCAGCAACCACCGGGGACGATGGCTCGACACGCACCACCGGCGGCGTGTTCGAATCCACCCGCTCGCTGTTTCCGCCACGCGTGGTGCGCAAACGGTCGATCATCCACACCGGCTTCAGAGTCGCGACCACCTGCTGGGTCTGACCGTGCGCCGTCAAGATCCACACCAGTTGTTGTTCCCCGAAATCCTTAGGAACGACCACCTTAAACGCATCCTTGTGCCGCCTGATCATGAAATGCGTCGGCTGCCCGCGATCTCCTCCGGGTTCGAAGTGGTTATCGGCGCCTATTGGAAGGTTCAGCTCCTCCTCGTAATTTCTATTCATGTAGCCGAACCACATGTTGAAGGAACCATCGGGGTTAACGTCGTAACCTTCGTATACTGGCGAGACGCCTTGTCCGGTCCAGTGACGGAGTTGCACCAGTTGTGCCCTGGCGGGTGCGATCAACGCCAGCAGCACCATTAGTCCAGCCAGCTTGGAGAGCAAGAGGATGCGCACGCTAGAGCCCATTCTAGATCCAGCAGGGGTTGGGAGCAATGGGTAGAAAAGGCGCCAACCTAGGGAAACTACTTATATCGGGGCGCGTCCATCCGATAGGGAGTATATGAAACGAGCTCTACTGGCATCTTTCGCTGTATTCCTGTTGTCGAGTTGTTCACCCTCCGATCAAGAGCGGGCCAATCAAAAGGCGCGTGAAGCAGGCCGTGAAATGAAGCGCGAGGCAGAACATGCGTCCGAGCAGTTGAAGCACGGCGTCGAGGAGCTAGATCGCAAGGCCGGTCCGAAGCTCGACCAAGCTGGACGCGAGATCAAGGAAGAGAGCCATCGGGCAGCCGAAAAGATAAAAGAGCGGGCGGATCGCATACAGGGCTCTGATCAACCAGAACGCAAGCAGTAAAGATTCTTTGGCAGGTCAGGAGACCTGCGCCACTCCAACGCCGGCCTCTTTGCGTTCCAGCAAGAAGTCCATCACCGCTTTATTGCTTGTCTGGGGTTGATCAGTCATATAAATATGGCTGGCATGCGGTATCGTCGCCAATTTGGAGCCTGAGATGGTCTCGGCGATAAGCTTTCCGTTGCCTACCGGCACCAGGCGATCGGTCTCTCCGTGGATCACCAGAGTGGGTGCCTTGATCTGGCCCAGCCGGCTGTAGGATTCCCATGCGAGAATCCCCTGCAACTGAGCCGCATAAGCTTCGGGCTTCGGATAAGTAACTCGCCGAATGACTAGATCCTCTTCGATTCGCTTCCTCGGAGTATCGGCATCGTAAATATACGGCACCGCCGCCTCGATCCCTTCGTCCATGGTCATGTTGCCGCGCATCATGAGCACTTGATTCACTTCCGGTTCAGCGCGCACGACCTTTGGTCCACCGCACGCCGTACAGCCCAGGATTAACTTACGCACGCGCTGGGGATACTGAATCGCAAACTCCTGGGCGATCATGCCGCCCATCGAGATGCCATACACGTCGGCGCTCTCGGCACCTGCGGCATCCAACACGGCGGCGGCATCGGCGGCCATCGTGGCGATCGGATAGGGTCCCGGCGGGAGGTCGCTCTGCCCCACGCCACGGTTGTCGAAGAGGATGGTGCGAAAATGCTTCGAGACCAACGGCGTGGTCCGGTGCCACATCTGGTGCGCATACCCCAGGCCCATGATCAGCAGCAGGGGCGGGCCGCCGCCAGCCTCTTCCCAGTAGATACGCACGCCGTTGTTAAGAGCGAATGGCATATCCTAACTGTACTGTAAACAAGGGCACGCACCCGGTCGATAGATAAGGCAGGTAGCGGAGTACTGCCAAAATGAACCTGAATAACCGTCTCTTATTTCCTGGTATCCTCTTTTTCTGCAACATCGCGTCGGGGGTCGCTTGCTTTCTGGAGGGCGACTGGAGACGCGGGGTCTATTGGATGGCTTCCTCGGCCTGCATCGCCAGCGTAAGCTTGTAACCGCGCCGGATTATAGATTGCCGAGGCTTTGGCGGGCCTTGGACTGATCCCCAAAGATGTCGGGGATGTCTCCCGCATATTTGAGGAATAGTTCGTAGCTCTGCCTGGCCTCCGCGCGTTTTCCTTCCTGCTGAAGAACAGCTCCACGCAAGTAGAAATAGCGAGGGAATATCAGATCCGAGAAGAGCGGTTCGCCCGAGGAGAGTGGGATGGGGGATCGCTCAACCAGTTGTTGAGCTTCTTTCACTCGTCCAGTTTCGATGTAGGCCCAGGCAAGCAGCGTCCGAATTTGGGCGTCGGTGGACGGATTGGTTTCGCGGTACAAGCCTTCCAACAGCGGCACAGCCTCGGCGAACTTCCGTTCGAATAAGCGAGCGTAGGCATCGGCAAGGGGTGAGCCGGAACTGGGAACGGGCATTGCAGCCAGAAAACGGCATACGGCGCTGATGTTCCGAAGGCGGGAGCTGCGGGCGCCCGGAACGGCTTGGGCAGCCAAATCCGCGGCTGCTTTCGAATCGCCGCTCTCCAGTTTCCAAATCGAAAGCTGGCAGAGAGCCAGCGCCTGCGCCTCCCCTTCCACGGTTGGCACAAGTTTTTCGAGCCTGGCAATAGCTGCTTGGTGGCGGCCCGTCAAAAACTCCCACTGGGCTTGCTGGTAGCCCGCGAGGGCGCCTTGCGAATGCTGCAATAGGCCAAGGTAGCGATGAAAGATGGCGTCCGCGGCTGAAAGATCGCCCAGCATAAGCCGGGCCTGGGCGGCTTTGATCAACTCGGCGCCCGCGAACTCGGCGGGATTCTTATCGTGCGCCTGCAGGAAATAATGCTCAGCGTCCGCATAATCCCCCAAATAGAAGCTAACTTCCCCCAACGAATCGAGCGGATTCGCTTCTTCCGGGGGAAGCAATTGCCGGTAATGGTCTAGCGCGCGACGGGCGGCGGCCAGGTTCTGCGCGTAAGCATAGGCATAACCTAACTGATTCCAAGCCTGAGCATCCTCAGGATCAAGCCGCGTGACGGTTTCGTAATTCCGCACGGCATCCTGGAATTTCCGCTGGACCGACTGGAGGTCGGCTAACTCGCGGGGCACCAGAGAATCTGCTGGAATAAGCCGCGTCATCTTCTCCAGGGTTCTAATGCGCGCGGCGGTATCGCTGGCTGCAGTAGCAGCCAGGTATTCGAGGCGAGCCTGGTCAATCGGGTCCGGATGTGCGTTCATTGCGGTCGCCAGGATAGTGCGGGCCTGATCGTGATTGCCGGTCTCAATCAGCAGCCTGGCCGTAGACAATGCCGCGCTCGTGAACCTGGGATCGGCCGCAGTCGCCGCTTCGAAGCCGGACAATTCGCTGGCCGCATCCGGTTTGCTCAGCGCTGCGCCGAAATCTTGAAACGCCGCCGCATTGTTGGTTGAGAAATCACGTGTAGAGGTATTGAGACGCTTGGCGAGTTGGTTGGCTAGCGGCAACGGGCCCGCGAGCAGCGGACCGTTCAGAGCGAAGCTTGCGACGGTAGTGGTTTTTCGGGAATCCAGCAGAGTGGCTTGGAGCTCGATCCGGCGGTTTCTGGCGACAAAATATCCTTGTAATATTCGCGAAGCCCGAATCGATTCAGCGCCGGCCAGCGACTCCACGGGCACCGCGTAAACATTCGTCGCGCCTGCCAAGTCATAGACCAGCGCCGCCGACACCGCGCGGCCAATCCAATCCAAGCTGGGATCGGAACTGAGGTTCTCGAGCGGGAGAATAGCCAAGCGCTCCACCGCATGAGTTTCCTTGCGGGCGCAAGCTACCAGGCTGAGTGTCAGAAGAGCAGTGACTAAGAAAGAAAGACCCAGTGGCCTACAGAACACGCGGCTCCAGGGCCAGCAACTGCTTGAACTCGTCAAGATTCTGCAGAGCGGCGAAGGCGGGATCCTCCTGGAGCTTCTTCCGGTCTTTGAAACCTTCCTCCAGCGCCTTGCGAATATACAGCAGCGCGCGGTCATTCTCGCCCTTTTTGGCATAACCCTGCGCCAGGAAATAGTGGAATTTGGCGCGCTCTTCGACGCTGCGTTCCTGAAGCAGGACACCCTGGGTGCCATGATTCTCAAAAACATCGGGGTCGAGTGTCATGGCCCGCTGCCAGGATTCTTCAGCTTGCTTGTAATCCTTGCGCGCAAAGTAACCCATGCCCAGGTTGCTCCAGATGGAAGCGGATTTGGGATTGATGCGGAGAGCCTTTTTGTACTCGACGATGGCTCGGCGATAGCTCTTGCGGGCGTAGTAGACCGTTCCAAGGTTGTTAATTGCCTCGGAATACTCTCTATTGGCCTTGGTCGCGAGCCTGTAATATTTCTCGGCGGGTACCAGTTCAAGCATCTGGTGATACGCAATTCCGGTCTTGTTCAACAAGACTGCTGAGCCTTTGGGCCCTTCTTTATACGCTTCGGCGGCCTCGCGGTACATCTTACGGGCCATCAGGATGTCGCCGCGCATCTCGGCGGAGATAACCGGAGCCGGTTTCGGCGATTGCGCCGCGGACTGAGTGGGCTTGGGCTCATCGCGAAAACCGCTGGGTGGGGGGCTAGAATGCGAAGACGCCACGGGAGGAGCCTGGGCCATTGCCAGACTTATGGGAACGATCCAGAGTACGGAAACCATCGTCGGCCTCCTTTGGGGAACTATCGGCTGCCTCGGACAATACATTAGACGCCTTATATCGGGGAACGCTACTTTCATATAGCCTACCAGTTTCAACAGAGACCTGCGTACCCCCGGCCTTTCGCAAAAACGAAGCCATTCCCGGGGAGGCGCCGTCGCGGCGGGCGACTTGGTTGACGCATCTCGCGGCGAGGCTGGCGGCCGGACGCGTGACTAGAAAAAACGAACCCATTTGCCTGATAGAGCCGGCAGATGCGGCAAGAGGGTTGAAAGGCTGCATACCTTGGAATACCACGCGTGGCCGTGGCGTGGCGCGGCGGAAGTTGGGAAGCGGATGAAAGGAAACGAAAGACAGAGCCGACAGTGCGGTGATGAATCGGGTTCACGAGCGCGGCATTGTCTACGGCCAGGTTGCTGATTGAGACCGGTAATCACGATCAGGCCCCGCACTATCCTGGCGACCGCCATGAACGCAATCCTTGGCACTGAGGGGACCAATCTCGGACCAACAGACTGCCTCGTGGCCCGCGTCGATCAGATACCGGACATCGTGGGGTAAGGTTCACGTCGATCACGATGCGCATCAACTCGCGATGCTAACGTCGTGTCCTTGGGCCAGACTTGCGGCAAAGGCCAGGGCCTCGCGAATGTCCGGTTCTTCGAGATAAGGAAAATCGGCGAGCAATTCCTCGATAGTGCGGCCTGTGGATAACGCTTCCACTACCATTCCGACGGTGACACGCATGCCACGGATGCATGGCTTGCCGCCCATCATCTCGGTATCGATGGTGATTCGCCGGAACTGCTGCACGTGCTCAAGATACCGCGGATTTATTGGCTCTGTGGAACTGGCCCAAGGCGAATCGCTGCGCCAAGCGAGAAACCGCGATTGACCACTTTAGTAACATCAACCCATGAAGAAGTATCGCTGGATCGCCCTCACTGCGGGCATCGGCATCGCGGCCTGTCTCTTGCTGTATGCGGCCAAGACTGACGGCATGAACGTCATGACCGGGCCGAAGGCGTTCACCAATACTGCTTCTCTCAATCCCGGTTTGACCCGCAAGATCACTGCACAAGATCTTCCGCAGCCTCAGCCCCCTGCGATGCTGCCACGAGTGCGGATGTACGTGGCAGCCGGTTTTGCCAGGCCCGGCAAGCGCCCCGAGAACGCCATCCCGAAGGCTCCGGCTGGCTTCAAGGTCGACATCTATGTCGCGAGCGGTCTCACGAATCCGCGGCAAATGCGGAGGGCTCCGAACGGAGACATCTTCATGGCGGATACAGGCGGCGGAACGGTTCGAATCTTCCGCGGCATCACGGCCGACGGCAAGCCGCAGGAATCTTCGGTATACGCCAGTCTCCCGGACGCATTCGGCATAAACTTCTATCCGCCGGGACCCAATCCACAGTGGGTTTATGTAACCAACACCAGCACGCTGGTGCGATACGCATATAAGAACGGCGATCTCAAGGCGACCGCAGAGCCCGAGAAGCTGATCACTGACATTCCCGCGGGCGGCGGACACTCAACCCGCGACATCGTCTTCTCTAAAGATGGCAAGAGCCTGTTCCTGGCGGTGGGATCGGCGTCTAACCATAACGACGATGCGGACGAATTACACCGCGCCAACATCCTGGAGTACACACCGGATGGCAAGTTCATTGGCATCTACGCGTCGGGCATTCGAAATCCGGTGGGCCTGGCGATTAATCCGGAAACGGGCGAGTTGTGGACCTCCGTCAACGAACGCGACAACCTGGGCGACAACCTGGTTCCCGATTATGTGACACATGTGGCGCGCGGCGGCTTCTACGGGTGGCCGTGGTTCTACATCGGCGGCAACCAGGATCCGGCCCATGCCGGCAAACACCCCGAGTTGAGGGATAAGGCGATCGTGCCCGACGTCCTCATTCAGGCCCACAGCGCTTCGCTCGGCATGGCCTTCTACGATGGCAACATGTTTCCATCCGAGTATTCAGGCGATGCATTTGCGGCCGAGCACGGATCGTGGAATCACTCCCAGGGCTCAGGGCGCGAAGTGATTCGGGTTCCGCTAGAGAAGGGGCGAGCTACGGGGGTGTATCAGGACTTCCTCACTGGTTTTACTACTGATGGAATTGCTTGGGGCAGACCGGTCGGAGTGGCTGTAGCAGCCGATGGCTCGTTGCTAATGACGGACGACGGCGCTCGGGTGATCTGGCGTGTGAGCTATGGGCCGCACTAGCGGAAAATGCCGCGGAGCCGTTGAAAGAAGCCCTTGCGCTTGGCAGCTGGTTGTTCAGCGGCAGGGGGCGGCTGCTGCGGCGAGTCGGGCGTCGATGGAGGAATTCCCTGGGCGACGTGCTGCGGTAGCGGATAGACGTTCTGCTGGCCTGGGGCCGGTGGTATAGCAGGCGGCTCGGCTGCGCGCTGCGGCGCCGGCTGTTGAGTCTCCCAACTGGCCACTTGCGTTCCGCCGCCGCCATGCAGATGGCATAATTCGACGGGCTGGGTGCCCTCGACAAAATATTCGGTGCGAACCTTGGGACAGGCCGCGGTCGCGAGCTGGCCGGATTGCGGGTCGATCTGCACGCTCACCACGCCGGCCGGCGCCTTGAAATCGGTGACGTTCCGATATTCACGGTGCTGGTAGGCGCGCTTCATGAACTCCGTCCATACAGGCAGCGCCGAGTGCGCCCCTTCCAGATTCAGTTCGCGATTGTCGTCGAAGCCCACCCAAACTATGCAGATCAGTTTCGACGAAAAGCCCGCAAACCAGCCATCATGCGAAGTGCCCGTCTTGCCCGCTACCGGAAAATTGATACCTCTTGACCAGATTGAGGCGCCAGTTCCGCTGCGCACCACTTCCTGAAGAAGCTGGTCCATTAAGAACGCCACGCGCGGATCGAGCACGGCACGGTGTTCCGGCTTGCCCTCGAACATATTGGAACCGTGGTCGCTGGTGATGCTGGAGATGAAGTAGGGCTTCGAATAGATGCCGTGATTGGCGTAGATGGTGTATCCGCCGGCGATTTCTAGCGGTGTCACTTCATAGGCGCCCAAGGCAACCGCCGGAGTAGGCTGAATATCCAGGTTCAGGCCGGCCCGGCGCGCGAGATCCACTACGGCCGCGTATCCGGTCTGCTCGGCTAATTTAACCGTAGCGACATTGAGCGAGTGGGCGAGCGCGTCGCGCATCGATACCGAACCGTAGAATTTGTGCTCAAAGTTGCTCGGCTCATAGGGCTTGCCGTCAAACCAAAAAGTGGTCGGCTCGTCGTTGATCATGGTCGCTGGCGTCAGCAACAGGCTACCGCCCGAGAGCGCGGTATTCAGCGCCGCCGCATAGACAAACGGCTTAAATGACGATCCGGGCTGGCGCTTTGCCAGGATGCGGTTGAGCTGGCTCATCCCATAGTTGCGCCCGCCCACCAGGGCCCGCACTTCGCCAGTTTCCGGGTCGAGCGCGATGAGGGCGCATTGCGGATCGGGATACTTCGGATCGCGCTTCTTCCGATGCTTAATGAGCTTGTCGGCCTCTTCCATGCCGATTCGCACTGCTTCGGCGGCATCGCGCTGCAAGTTCATATCGATCGTCGTATAAACGCGATAGGTATTGGTCTGGAACTTGTAGTCGGAGAATTTGTCTTGGAGGCTGTCGTTCACCAGATCGACAAAATAAGGAGCGTCGGTGGACTCCATGCTTCCTTGCTTGGCCAGCACCAGCGGCGAGGCCACCGAGCGTTCATACTCGTCGTCGCTGAGGTACTTGTTGTCGCGCATCAGCTTCAGAACGACATTGCGGCGCTGCTTAGCGCGATCGGGCCAACGGAACGGGTTGGTGAAACTAGGCTGCTGGATGAGTCCCGCTAAAGTGGCGGCTTCCGGAATGGTCAGGCGAGTGACATCGGTGCCGAAGTAGACCTGCGCGGCTTCGCCGAATCCACGGATGCCAAAGCTTCCCCGATTGCCGAGCGGCACCTGATTGGCGTAGTACTCGAAGATCTGTTCTTTGGAGAGCTTCTGCTCAAGGTGCATGGTGATGAGCACTTCGGGGATTTTGCGCTTCCAGGTTTTGTCGTTGTCCAGCCACAGAATGCGGGAGAGCTGCTGGCTGAGGGTGGATGCGCCTTGCGCGTAACGCTGTGTCCGGACGTCTATCCAGGCCGCCTTGATGATGCGAATCGGGTCGAAGCCGGAGTGCTGAAAGAAGCGTTTGTCTTCGGCCGAAACCACTGCGTGGACCAGTACCGGCGGGATATCTTCGTATCGAATCAGGCGGCGCTTCTCGCGAGTCTTGTCGAACAGGTTGGAAATAAGCTCCGGTTCCAGCGTGTATTCGGTGCGGTCGGTGTTGTCGGCCAGCGATATGATCTGGGAAACTTTCGGCCCGCGGAACTTGACTACGCCCTCGTCGCGCTTGAAGTAGGAGTCCGGGCCCGGATATATGTCGATCTCGTCCGCCTTGATGGTGTAGTAGCCCATCCGATTGTTACGGGATTCGTTGTAACCGCTGCGGCGAAGCTCGGTGGCTAGCTCCTGGGGGCTGGCCAGGTCGCCGACGCCCACCGTCCGCGGGGCGGCAAACAACATGGATGTGTTGGCGTAAGGACCGGCGGTCAGTTTGACCTCGATCAGCCGGGAGTACTTGGCGTAATAGTAAGTGAAGACGGCCAAAGCGGTGGTTATAGACAGAGCCAGGACTGCTACCAGGATCTTTCCGGCGGGATGAAGGAAAAAACGAACCGCAGAGGCTTTCTTGGGGACCTGAACTTTTACTGCCACGTTAGTACTATCATCGCATGGCTTCGGTCAGGGGCGCTGTCCGCGGCGAGTGAGCAAATAAACGGCGAAAGTTCCGAGCCAGTGCGCGCCTTCGTAGCGCTCGTTAGTCACGGCCGCGAGACCCGCGCGGGCGTGTTGTTCGGCGGTCCGTTGGAGCGAGCGAATACGTTGGTCGCCGGCGGGAAGCGCGCCGATGATGCCGTTTAGCATCCAAGCCCGGCTCAAGTTCAGGCCATCGAGGTGTCCGAGCTTGCCATCGGTTGGGTCGAGCGGTTGCACCGGTTGTAGCCATAGAGAAGCGTCGCGGGGAATTGAAGGAAGGAAGCTATCGAGCCAGGCTGCGAATTCGGAGCCGGTCAGGACGCGGCGCACCAGGTCGGCTTCGGCCAGGCAAGGGGACAGAAAATCTTCGCCGGAAGGCTCGTAGGCCAGTGGGCAATCGCGATCGGGCAAGTAGAAGCGCCGGATGGTGGATTCGAGCAGATTTTGGAATTCAAGGCGGCTGGCGGCGCGGGAGTAGTCGAGCATTAAAGCGAGGCTGAAGGCGCTCTGACTATGCTCGCCGGAGCGGACGGGGTGAGAGAGCTTGGGCAGCCAGGTTTCCAGGCGACGGACCGCGGTGTCGACAAGCGGCTGCATCGCGGCGGAAAGCTCGCCGGCGGCGGTGTTGTCCCACTCGGCCAGTTCGGCTGCTAGCTGCAGCAGCCAGGCGAGGCCATAGGGCCGCTCGAAACCGGAGCGGACATCGGACCGCATATATTCGGCTTCGCGTGAAAGGTTTTTGGTGGTGAGGCTTTGGGCGAGGGCCTGACGAGCTTTGACGGTGAAGGCAGCTTCGGGGAACAGATGGGTCAAGCGCACCAGCATCCAGTGCCCGTGGACGGCGGAGTGCCAGTCAAAGCAGCCGTAGAATGCCGGAGTCAGCTCACGCGGCGGGCGGGCGTCGCGATCGGAGGTAAGGATATGATGGCCAGTTTTGTTGGGATATTCGCGATGAATACAAGCCAGGGCCAGGTTGGCGAATCGTTCGGCGGTAGCGGGGTCGAGAGTCAATTGAAGCGGACCGACCGAAGTATGTCTTCAAAGACCGGCTGGACTTGGTCGAACAGGCTCTGGGGCGCGATGAAGATCACATAGAACAGGCCTTCAGGGCGGGCAACCGTGGCCAGCACGTCCACTTCCTGCTCGTTGCGATAGGGTGATCGGGAATAGAGCGTGCTGAGCAAAGCCGGCTGGCCCGCGACTTCGATGCTGCGAGTGCTGCGGCTGATCCGGAGATCTGGATTGTTTTGCCTGAGCCGGCGGATGAGCTCCTCAGTATCGCGGTTTAACTCGTTTGGTTCAACAGCGCGCGACTGCGGCGAATAGTAATCCACCTCCAGGCCATATCCAACTAGCGTCTGGCCGCCGGACCCTTCGACCACACCGGCGGGTGGCGCAATCGTCACGGCATTCGCTCGCCGATCGCCTGAGGGCTGCCAGTTCTCCGGATATTCGAGCGAGAACGACTGGCCGCGATACCAACGGAGTTGGCTGCTGGGCCGTTCTGTTGGAATGGTCGCCACCGGGGCCGGTGCGGTGTCTTCGTTATCTTCGCGAACTTTGGCCGGAGCAGGAAGGCGATGGACAACATCTTTAACGTGTCGGAATTGTCCGGTCTCATCGAGGACGTATTGGCGGCGGGGCATTTGGCGGACTTCGTCATTGATCGCCGCCACGCGGTTGCCGGGATCAGGATGGTCCGACAAAAACTGCTCGAGCGAGCCCTGTGCCCCGCTCTTCTTTTCCAACTTTTCGAAGAAGCGGCCAAGCTCCACGGGGTTGTAGCCGGCGTCCGCCATGATTTCCGTTCCGTTGTAGTCGGCCTGCTCTTCGTCGGCGCGGGAGAACTTCAGCAGGACAGAGCTAGCGCCCAGCCCTATGCCGATTTGCGTAAGCTGTCCCAACAGGCTGTGACCCGCGAGCGCGCCCGCCAGCAAGAGCGGAAGCTGCACCAGGTTCTGAGCGGTGAGCTGCTTGGTGCCGTGCCGCAACACGACGTGCGACATCTCGTGAGCGATCACGCCGGCCAATTGCGCTTCGTTGTCGGCGGCTTCAATTGACCCGGTGTTGACGAAGATCGGTCCGCCGGGCAGGGAGAACGCATTGATCTTCTTGTTGGCGACGGCGTGGATGGTGAAAGGAAAGATATCGCCTCGCGATCCGTCGCGGTTGAGCGTACGCGCGTACGTCGAGTGCTCGAGCTTGCTCAGCAGGACGTTTAAGTATGCGTCCACGTCCCGGTTGTGGACCAACGCCATGCGCTTTTGCATCTCGACCGATGCCTCTTTGCCGAGTTGTACATCCTGCTGGACGGTGAAGAGGTTAAAGCCGGGGCGTAGTTCCCGGAGTTGGGCAGGGGCGGGGGAAGGCGCGAGGATCGCGGCGGCAACCCAGCAGCAAACGGCGCGCATGATTTTCAGATGCTCATTGAAGCGGAGGTGTTTCGCAGTTCTTGAACGTGAAGATTATGGTGTTGTTTCTGCCAAATCGCTGATCCCCGTGTTGTAGCTCACCAATCGTGACGTGCTCGTATTCGACAAACGACACAGATGCAACCATGAGCGTTCCCAGTTCTTTGCCGCGCATGGCAGCGGGCACTAAGTCCGCTAGGAAATCGTACATCCTCCGCTTCATCTCTTCGCTGTTGGAAACTTTCGCGTTGGTTGGCATCAGAGCGGGAACTTCCATTTTGCATGCCTGATTGGCCGCATCGTAGTCGACCACCAGGTCGAATCCCTGCGGCATATGGAAGGTTTCTCGATTCAATGGTGGGCCGTACTTTGAGCGCAGGGCGGAGGAATTGAGTTGGGCGACCGCGGGCAGGGCGAACCCCAGACAACAGATCGCGAAAATGCCCGAATGCAGTTTAGAGCTCATGCTTCAGGATACACATCAGAAGCTGACGTTATAATTGCTGTATATGTTGAAGCCCACCGAAAAAATCTGGCACAACGGCCGCTTTATCGCCTGGGATGATGCCAAGATTCACGTTCTCTCTCATGTCACCAGCTACGGCAGCTCGGTATTTGAAGGCATCCGTTGCTACGATACGCCCTCGGGTCCCGCTATTTTCCGGGTGCGCGATCACATTCGCCGCTTGTTCGATTCGGCCAAAATTTATCGTATCGAAGTCAAGCAGACCACTGAGCAACTGGCCGAGGCGATGATCGAGCTGGTCAAGGTAAATCGTCTGCAATCGTGTTATTTCCGGCCCATCGTGCTGCGGGGCTACGGCGACATCGGCGTGCTTCCCAACAACAATCCCACCGAAGTCTACATTGCTTGCTGGGAATGGGGAAAATACTTGGGCGAGGAGGCTCTGGCGCAAGGTGTGGACGTGTGCGTATCCAGTTGGACCCGCATCGCGCCCAACACGCTGCCGGCCTTGGCCAAGGCGGGCGCCAATTACATGAACTCGCAGCTCATTCGCATGGAGGCGCAGAGCAACGGCTACGCCGAGGGCGTTGCGCTCGACAGCGCGGGTTATGTGAGCGAAGGCTCGGGCGAAAACATTTTTGTGGTGCGCGACGGCAAGATTCTCACTCCGCCTCTAGGCGCCTCGGTGCTGCCGGGCATCACTCGCGACACCGTGATGCAGCTCGCCGAGTCGATGAAAATTCCGCTGGTCGAGACGTTGGTTCCGCGGGAGATGCTGTACATCGCCGACGAGGTGTTCTTCTCGGGAACGGCCGCTGAGATCACTCCCATACGTTCGGTTGATCGAATCGTGGTGGGCAAAGGGTCGCGCGGACCGGTAACCGAGAAGCTGCAGAAGGCATTCTTCGATATCGTGAACGGAAAGGCGTCGGATCGCTTCGGCTGGCTCACGCCTATCACAAAAAATGAACCCGTGACCGTTTGACGGCCACGGGCAACCATAGAGTCCTTTCGGAGGAATGAAAGAACACAGGGGAACGATCCGCAAGTGCGATTCCGACGGCCACCTCCCCCGAGATTAACCGCGAGAACCGCACTCGCAGGGGATCATGCATTCTGTTGTAACAGTCGAATGAAAGAAGCGCCAGACTTATTTGTACTTAGTGTTGCTCTTTTCAACAAGTTTTTTCCGCATGCTGCCTCTTGGAGTTAGCGCCCCAGCACTGTGGGAAACTTGTGCATAAACCGGCGGCTGGATGAAATGTAATGGCATCGATGTTGCAACTGGCGAGCGGACTGAAGTTTCGTTCTCCGATTTCATCAACGGCGTAGATCCTCTGTTATCGCAATCAGGCGGCGCGGAATACATCACGCCGGGCTGGATCGATCTGCAGGTGAACGGCTTTGCGGGTGTCGATTACAACGACGGATCAGCGGCTCACGAAGCGATCGCGGGGTCCATCCGCTCGATGTTCCGTACTGGAGTGACCCGCTTCTTTCCAACCGTCATCACCGGGTCGCCGGAAGGGATGCTAAGTGCGTTTCGCAATCTTGCCGCCGCCAGGGAAGCGCTTCCAGAAGGCCCTGCAATGGAAGCGTTCCACGTGGAAGGTCCCTTCATTTCACCCGAAGACGGGCCGCGAGGAGCACATCCCAAAGAATGGGTGAGGCCGCCGGATCTGGATGAATTCCGCCGCTTTCAGGATGCCGCGGGCGGGAACATTCGCCTAATTACGCTCTCACCCGAGTGGCCGCAAGCGCCCCGCTTCATCGAGACCGTGGTTCAGGAAGGTGTGGTGGCGAGCATTGGGCACACGGGCGCCTCAACGGGCGAGATCGTAGCGGCGGTCAGCGCGGGCGCGACTCTTTCGACGCATTTGGGGAACGGGGCTCACTCGGCGCTTCCTCGACACCCGAATTATCTTTGGGATCAGCTGGCCGAAGATCGGCTGGCGGCGAGCTTCATTGTCGATGGAATCCACCTGGCGCGGTCATTTCTGAAAGTGGCTCTTCGGGCCAAAGGGCTGGAGCGGTCCCTTCTGGTCACCGACGCTGTGATGCCGGCCGGTTGCGCACCAGGTGCGTACAAGCTGGGTGAGGTGGATGTGGAGCTCCATCCGGATGGAAGCGTCCGGCTGCGGAGTGGAAGCCGGCTCGCGGGTTCCGCGCTGAAAATGGATCGCGCCATTCAGAATGTCATGCAACTGGCGGGTGTGAGCCTTCGGGAAGCGGTCGCGATGGCTACGCGCAACCCGGCCCGTGTCGGCCGAATCGCGTCACGCCAGCGGGGGCTGAACACTGGAGAGCGGGCCGATCTCGTCCGCTTCCGTTATGACAACGCGCGCAAAGAGATTGAGGTAATCGAAACCTATTTTGGCGGCCGCCAAGTTTATTTAGCTGCCGGTATCTAAATTCAAGGCGGCTATGTACTTGAGATTCCGGTACAGCTGTTTGTAATCGAGCCCGAAGCCCACCACGAAACGATCTGGGATTTCGAAGCAGCGATGGTCCACTGGTACCTGGACAATGCGCCGGGAAGTCCGGTCGAGCAGGGTGCACAAAGCGAGCGAATTGGGCCCTCGTCCGGCCAGGTTCTGAAGCAGATAGCGCGCCGTGAATCCAGTATCGACAATGTCCTCCACCAGCAATACGTTTTCGCCTTCAATGCTGTCATCCAAATCCTTTTCAATCCGAACCATTCCGGGCGCGCCCCGTTTGTTGGCGAAGCTGGAAATTCCCAGTAAATCGATCTTCACGGGCAGTTTCAGCTCGCCGGCCAATGCAGTGAGGAAAAAGATAGAACCTTTTAAGACGCCGATCAGCTTCAACTCCCGCCCGGCATATTTTCCAGAGATCTCCGCGGCAACATCCCGGATGCGCTTTGCAATTTGCTCTTCGGTGAAGAGTATCCGTTCGATCACAGGGTCGCTCATCGGGCCAGCCGCTCAGGTAACCCATACTTGATAACCAGATCCTGGATATCTTTTTGATAGAAAACCTGAATATTCACATGTGGGTAGATCGTGCGTAGCAGCCTGATCTTCCGGTTCTTCTTGGTTACATGGACCTGCTTCATGGTGGTTAGTTCCACGTATAGATCGAACTCCGGCAAATAGAAGTCGGGAGTAAACGCCTCGATCACTTTTCCGTCCTTGTCCCACTGCAGCGGGAAGCTGCGGGGCTCATAATCCCAGGCAATCCGGTAAAAATCGAGCAAATTCGCAAAAACTTCTTCGCTGGGATGTCCGAAATCCTTGTTCTTCAGGGTAACGCGATCGGGCGGAACGATGCCGTAGCGCGCCAGCTTCAGGCGTACCTGAAACAGCACTTGCGCTTCGGCTGCCAGCGAGAGCACCCCATCCTCGAGCAATCCCTTTGCTTTCACGGCCGCTTCCAGGACGTCGGCCATTTGTTCGACGGTCAAGGAATTGGCGTTCATGACCAGATCGAAGCTTTGCGGCCGGATTCCGGCGCGGCCGAAGCGTCGCTTGAGAGTGGTGGCACGGTCGGCTTCCAAACGCCGCAACATTTCCTTGGCTTCTTGCCGTTCGAGGCTCCTATCCACCATTAGATTGCCGACACGACGAGTTTCAGGCGCCAGCACGTGGGCCCGCAGTACTCCCGGAAGGTTTTGGAACAGCAGTTCAGATCCGGTGCTCGAAATGACCAAATGATGTTCGGAACCGAGTTTGGCAAGGATGGAGGTGGCCAGGTGCGGCCAAGCTTTGTCTGGAATGCCATTCCGCGCTCCAAACTCCGATGCGATCGTTTCCACCAAACGTGATTCGGTAACCAATTCGCAACCGAATCGCTGAGTTGCGATGCGGGCCAATTCTTCGTGACGGCAGGCTGTTTCCCCGGAGACGCAGATGAACGCCATCATGTAGAATCGTAGCGCAGGCGTAAGCAGATATCGTGTGGCCTAGACCAGAGATATGGCGGTGACTACAGGAATCGCTCCATTCCACCGATCTTGCGGGGGTACATGGGACTGTTACAATGTTAGTTATGTTACATTAGTACTGCTTGACCGTCGGTCCAGTGTGGTATAAAGTCAGAGAGCTTGTAGGAAATTCAATCACAAGGACAACGATGACCCTAAGTCACCGCTCCTGGTTCTTAACAGCAATCGTCATCATACCGCTCGCGTTTCTCCTTACGGGTTGCATCTCCGCCAAGTCGCAGGCGTTCCGGCTTTCCTTCCTGCCGTCGACGCCCGTTCCGATGGAGTTGGCCTTTGAAGAACCGCCTCCCTTGCCCTCGGGTCTCTATTCCAACGACACGCCAGATCTGATCCAGCACGCGCTCACGACCATGCCGCACCCGCCCGAGGTGGATGGCCGGATCGTGAGGGCTGAAGATCGTATGGAAGCGGGGAGGAAGTTATACCAACAAGGAGACTTAGCGGGTGCGCGCCGCGAGTTCGATGGCGCCGTCGATATCCTTCTTTCGACCCCGGATAATGTTCCGGATCGCCAGAAATTGGAGCGCCGGCTCGACCAGATCGTGGATAGGATTTACCGCTATGACTTGGACCGGCTTGGGTCGGGCGAAACTCAGCAAGAAGTGGTTTACGATAAGCCTCCTCTGGGCAGTATTCTCGAAATGACGTTTCCGACCGATCCCAACCTGCGACCTAAGGTCAAAGAGGAGATCGAAGCTACGGTTTCTCAATTGCCCCTAGAAGAGAACGACGCAGTATTAAGCTATATTCACTACTTTTCCACGGATCGTGGCCGTAAGACATTGATGGCAGGGCTTCGGCATGCCGGGCGGTATCGCGCGCTCATACAGCGCATACTGGACGACGAAGGCGTGCCGCAAGAATTGATCTATTTGGCGCAGGTTGAGTCCGGTTTTCTGCCTCGCGCGCGCTCCTATAAGAAGGCGGTCGGGATGTGGCAGTTCGTTCAATTCCGGGGACGCGAATACGGCTTAAACCAGACACCCACCACCGATGATCGGATGGACCCTGAACGAGCCACTCGCGCCGCGGCGCGTCACTTGCACGATCTGTACGTAATGTTTGGGGACTGGTATCTGGCGATGGCCGCCTACAACTGCGGTCCAGGCTGCGTGGATCACGCTGTGCAGCGAACCGGTTACGCCGATTTCTGGGAGCTGCGGGATCGCAACGCGCTGCCCCGCGATACCAAGAACTACGTGCCGCTCATTTTGGCGGTAACGATCATGGCCAAGAATCCGAAGGATTACAATCTGGAGGACGTGGATTTTGATCCGCCCGTGGAGTATGACACGATCTCAGTGGATTGCGCCACCAGCTTGAGTCTCATCGCGGACGCCAGCGATCGCCCGGTGAGTGAGATTCAGGAGCTCAATCCGGCCTTGATGAAGCCGGTTGCGCCGGCGGGTTATCAATTGCGGGTACCCAAAGGCGCCTCGCCGTCGGTTCTGATGGCGCTGGATATTATCCCCTCCGAGCACCGCTCCAACTGGCGTATCCATCGCGTGACGAGTGGTGAGACGCTGGCCGAGATCGCGAAGCATTATGCGACCCCGGTGGCTGCGATCTCGACCGCCAACCAGAGAATGAACGCGCTGCCCGAAGCGGGCGATCTGCTCGTTATTCCGGCCAGCTACCGGGCTGAGCGTACCGCTGCTCCAAAGACCGCCACGCATCGCAAAATTGCGCATCCCGCCCATCAGGCTCACCGTCGCGTAGCTACCGCGCCGAGCCCTCAAACGGCGGCGAGTTCGTACAAAACCGCCAGCCTCGCCGTGAAACATAGCGCTCCGGCAAACTGACTTCGCGGCTCGATTCGAGAGCGCGCCAAAAAGTCAGCAGATGGGTCTTGCCTTCCGATGAAAACGAGTTATTCTAGGGTGTGGTTAGCCTGACAGGAGGCCTGAATAATGTTTGACACCTTCCGCTTCGCCGCAGATGATGACATGGACGATTTCGGGTATGAGGAAGAGCA
>Ga0185299_10000553_pt1 | contig 96429 bp, 88 predicted proteins | sample PaiPotPPA55metaG_FD_128002 | JGI IMG/M metagenome (GOLD analysis project Ga0185299, IMG submission 128002) | Iron sulfur acid spring bacterial and archeal communities from Banff, Canada, to study Microbial Dark Matter (Phase II) - Paint Pots PPA... ... | reverse complement strand
TGGCGACCTCTTCAGCGGCAGCCAGGATTACACCAGCCTCAAACGCCGCCTGTGGGGCCACCTGGGCATTTCCGTTAGCGAATTTATTTCGACCGTCTTGAATCTCGACAGGCCCATGGCTGTTCCTGCCGCGCGTGCCGGAACTGGCGCCGATTGACCGCAGTTCATCTGATGCGCCATATAACAAGCCCCCATGCCCGGACATCTAACGACGAGGGGTTCTGAACGCCCTCCACTGATGCCGACTGAAAAAGACGCCCGCGCTATTCCCCAACCTAAAAAAACCAAAAACGCATGGAAGAATCTTCCTCACGTTTGGGCGCTTATCAAGCCTCGCCGTGGAATTTTAGCTGTCGGATTGCTGTTGATGGCTGTGAACCGTGTCTCCGGATTGATCCTTCCAGCTTCCACGAAATATCTCGTTGACGACGTCATCGGCAAACATCACATTCGTTTGCTGACCCCCATCGTGTTGACGGTGCTGGCTGCCACGGTGATCCAAGGCCTCACTTCGTTCACCCTGACGCAACTGCTTTCCAAGTCCGCGCAAAAAATGATCGCTGATCTGCGCCGCCAGGTTCAGGCCCACATCGGCAAGTTGTCCATTTCCTTTTACGATTCGAACAAAACCGGCGTCTTGGTTTCGCGCATCATGAGCGACGTCGAAGGCGTGCGCAATTTGATCGGCACCGGCCTGGTCGAATTCGTCGGCGGCGTCATGACTGCAATACTCTCCCTGGTCATCTTGCTGCGTATTAGCGTCACCATGACCGTAATCGCTTTCACCGTCCTGCTGGTTTTTGGCGTGGGTCTCAATAAGGCCTTCACCACCATTCGTCCAATCTTCCGCGCCCGCCCCAAAATTACCGCCGAGGTGACGGGGCGCTTGACCGAGTCACTCGGCGGTGTCCGCGTCGTCAAGGGTTATCACGCCGAAGCGCGCGAAGAAAAAATCTTCTCCGCTGGTGTACAACGCTTGCTCGACAACATCCTCAAAACCCTGACCGCCACTTCCATCATGAGTTTGTCCGCAGCCGCCTTGATGGGACTGGTAAGCGCGGTAATCATGTTCATGGGCGCTCACCGAATCCTCGCCGGCACCATGACCCTGGGCACTTTTCTGACCTACTCCATCTTCTTGGGCCTTCTGGTTGCCCCGGTCTTTCAAATCGTGGCTATCGGAACGCAGATCACCGAAGCCATTACCGGACTCGAGCGCACTCGAGAAATTCTGGACGAGAAAATTGAAGATGAGGCCCCGGGCCGCGTCGCCAAACTTCCGCGCGTAACCGGACAAGTGGTAATGGAAGATGTGAACTTTGCGTACGATTCACGCAAGGAAGTCTTGCACGATATTAATTTCCGCGCCGAGCCCGGCACGGTCACCGCCTTGGTGGGTCCCTCAGGCGCCGGAAAATCCACCATCATCGGTTTGATTGCTGCCTTTTACGTCCCCTCTTCTGGCCGCGTCTTGGTCGACGGCATCGATCTTTCCACCGTCAAGCTCGACTCCTATCGCACCCAACTTGGCGTGGTCCTGCAAGAGACTTTTCTTTTCGATGGCTCGATCCGTGAAAACGTCGCGTTTGCCCGTCCGGAAGCCTCCGATGCCGAAATCCTCGCCGCCTGCCGCATTGCGCGCGTCGATGAATTTGCCGAAGCATTCGAAAACAAGTACGACACCATCGTCGGCGAGCGCGGCGTCAAACTCTCCGGCGGTCAGAAGCAGCGCGTCTCCATCGCCCGCGCCATTCTCGCCGATCCGCGAATCCTCATCCTGGACGAAGCCACCTCCAGCCTCGATTCGGAATCCGAAGCCCTCATTCAGGAAGGCTTGCGTTATTTAATGCGCGGCAGGACCACTTTCGTCATCGCCCACCGCCTTTCCACTATCCGTCGCGCCGATCAAATCTTGGTTATCGAAACGGGAAGGATTATTGAGCGCGGCACGCACACTTCGCTTTACGCCGCAGGCGGAAGGTATTACGACCTCTACATTAAACAACACTCCGTAGAGGAGAATCTATTTCTGGCCCCTGGCGAAGGCTCGTCACTTGACGCTGAAGACGCCGACGCCATCAGTGGCAATGGAGTGGGAGGTTCCGTCATACCGGACGCGATTCGCCTGATTCGCGACCGAAACTCCGCTTAAGCTCTGACCTCTTCGGCCCAGACTGACCCAAATAAATTTGAGTAGATTTAAATTACGCCGTAGGCCGTCGCGCTGGCGGTTTGCGCGCAACGGTCAGAGGCAGTAAACTAGCCATCTTACGAATCATTGCCAGAACCAGCCGCTTGTCTCCATCGGAGAGCGTCGTGCTATACCGTTTGATCTCCGCAAGAAAGCGAATCTCGTCTTGCGAAAGTTCACCAAGCATTTTTTGCGTCTCTTTATCGCGCGGCGTCTCTGTCCCTGGGAAAAAGTCCGCGAGCGAGATATCCATGGCTTCTGCAATCTTGGCCAAGGTCTCGAGCGAAGGCACCGTATGGCCGTTTTCCACCCGCGATAGGTAGCAGCGCAGTAATCCGGTGCGCCGTTCAATATCCCCCTGCGACAGGCCTCGTTGGCTGCGATAGGTCTTGATCACTTCTCCGATGTTTACTCGTGGCTTTTCTTTGGGCACATTATCTCTCCAGTAGAGGGGGTATCTTATTAACTAACAGTGAGAGTGGCAAGACCGAACTTCGTCGCCGTGAGTCTAATCAGATAACAGCAAAGTCCGTGCGGTAGCGTACCCGACAAAAACAAAGCCGTGATGCAATCCCGGCCAGAGTAGACGAACCCGTCAAAGTCGCGTTCAGAAATCAGAAACCGCATCCCGGCGGGAAGCGTGCGGTGAAAGGCGGGTTGCAAATAATTCCCAAAAAACAAAAAGAGGGCGCCAAAAGCGCCCTCTTTTCTAAGTTAAGTGTCCCTTTGCCGCGTACTCCTCAGCGCTGCGTCGGAGTAACCGTGACCGGTTGATCCAGCCGGAACTCCAGCAACGTTTCGCTGGGCACTCGCACCGCACGTCCGCGCGTGAGTATTTCCGCGCCCGCTCCCGCTGCGCCCCCGACTCCCGCGCCGATTGCTGCGCCCGTGCCACCGCCGGCAACGCCGCCGATGATCGCGCCAACGATCGCTCCACCGCCTACTTTCTTCGCAGTGTCGCCCCCGCGCCCCCTACCCTTCATGGTGTAGTCGCCGCTCACCACCGGGAATTCCCGGCCATCGATGATGATTCGCGTAAGTTCCAATTGCAGCTCTGAACTACCAGACAAGCCGCGCGCTTCTTTGGTGTAAGCCAACCGCACGTAAGCGTCGCTGCCGCGCCGCGCCACTAGCACATTGTTAACCGCCAGGTCCGTTTCCAGGCTGGCTTTAAATACGTCTCCCACCACGTTGCGCTTCGAGTCCACCGGATCAATCATACGCACCAGAATCGGCTCACCGGCCGGCAACGTTATAGGAGTTCCTGGTGCGGCATACACGTAGTGATGTGATTCGCCATCCCGGTCGCGGTCGTAATCTCGATCATGATCCCGGTCCCGGTCGGGGGGCGGCGGGTAGTTGGGTCGCCCTTGATCCTGCGGCGGAGGTCCATCGTTCCGTCCGTTATCCGCGTTCGGTGGCGGTCCACCCTGTTCGTTCGGCTGCCCCTGATCTGGCGGAGGCGCCCCCTCATAAGGAGCGTTCGGAGGAGGATTGTCGTCCCGGTCGCGGCCAGAACGCCTGTCCAGTCTCACCGCAGACACTTCCGAAACGCGGAAGGTTTGCACGTCACCTTCAACCTCAAACCGCACGATCACGCGCGTCCCACCCAGGTATCTACCCTGAATCACCCGTCCGTCTTTTAGCTCTAGCGTATCCGCAGACGCGCCAGCACAGAAGATCAACGCCAGAGCCCCTACGCCCACTAAATGCTTGAAAGTATTCATCGCGGATTTTCCTCTCGAGCCTGGTGGCCACATCGGCAGCTATAAATCGCCGAAATTGGAGCCGTCCCCGTTTATCTATTCTATTCGATGTTTGCAAAACGGAGACGGGTTGCGTGTTCTTTTGCGAACTGCCACCCGGGCACACCAGATGAATAACCCCGAATCAGTACGGAAGTTGCGTTAAGAAAGTTGGGTTAAGAAAGTTGCGCTGCGATTAGTGGATGCCGCCAGTAGCTGTGTCCGCTTCCAGCGTTTGTTTGGCGACGTTAAATCCTTCTATTTCGAGCACTGCCGAATCGCCGCCCAGCGCCGCAGAGGTATAAGTCGCCGTGACTTCGCGCTGTTCACCCGGGAGCAGTGAAAAATAATTATCTTCCCACAAGATCGGCGTTATATCCGCCCCGCCCTTGTTCCGAGTAGCTCGCAGGTGCACCATGAACGCAATGCTGTTATCCAGATTTTTTACGGTGACTCGAGTTGTATTTCTCTTCGCGTCCGTTTTTGAAGATGAAGTCACGTCGAGCTTCACTTCCGGCAGCGTAGCCAGTCCAGTCAAATCACCGAATTCCGCTTGGGGTGTGTACACCGTATCCTGTTTATTCTTCCAGTCCAGCACATCCGCCTTGATCGAAAGCCAGTAAAAATTGTCGCTGACCAATTTTCCCGCGCGGTCCTGTAACTGTAACCGGAGGAAATAGGTTTTGCTTAGCCCCTCAACCTTTGGCAGTTCGAACACGGTAGTCGAACTATCCGGTTCCAGATCAAGAGTCGCTTCTCGCGTGCCTTTATCGGAAGCATCCAGGTTGTACATTCTCGCCGTGACTTTCACGCCCTTGAGCGGCTCGTAAGTGCTGTTGATCACCGCCACGGAATTATTATCGTAAGAATATTGCACGTGCACCGGCTCACACGCCTTCTTTGTTCCGTAATACCCGCCCGCCGGCACCAAATAGTAGTCATACAAATGCCAGATCAACGATGGCCACGCGTTATTCAGCATCCACTGAATCACCCCCGTGGAGCTGTACTTATTTCTCGCGTAAGCCTCAAACATCGCGCGCTGCCCATCGTAGGTAACCGCCTGGGCTTTGCGTTCGAAGTCGTCCAGCGAAGTAGCTTGCCCGTACCTGCGCGTCAGCCCATCCGCGAAAACATTTATGGTCGTGAAGCGCTCTTTGCCCGCGTGAAAATTCCACACCTCATCGACGGGCCACAGATGATCTTTCGGAATGAATCGCTCCAGCGATTCTCTCGGAGGAATCGCAGGTCCCGGGCTTGTTTCCGTATTGTAGCCGTGCGCCCCTCCCGCATCCTTATCCGTCAGCCAGTAAACTGGCGGAACATATTCGTAAGGCCCGGTCATTTTCACGCCGGACCGACCACTCACCGAGGTGGCCGTTTCGCTAGCGGAAGACAGCGCCGGATTCGGCCATTCCAGATCCTTGAGAATCCCCAGGTACATGTTCTCCACGTCCGTCGGTGGCGGCCCGTCACTGCCATTCAGCCACACGAACACACTCGGATGCTGTCGCAAAATGTGTATCTGGCTCTTCAACGAAGCCGCCGCAACATCGCGCTGATCGGCATGCCAATCTTTCCAGCGTTCCCACGCATCGCAACAGGTCCACCCCGGCATTACCAGGATTCCCAGCCGGTCCGTCTTTTCGTAAAATTCCTCGCGATCCAGACGCCCTTCCAGGCGAATCGTATTCAATCCCATATCCCGAACATAAGACAAATCAGCATCGAGCTTGCCCGGCATCCAGCGAAACAATAAATCAGGCGCCCACGCCGCACCGCGAATCAAAACCTTGCGTCCATTTATCTTGAATAAACGAAAACCCTGATCCGTTAGCTCCGAAGTGACTTCCCGAATCCCGAAGTTCGTTGTGGCCGAGTCGCTTGCATGCCCGGCCACCTCGAACGAAATCTTCGCCGAATACAAAAACGGTTCCCCCATCGTGTACGGCCACCACAGTTGCGGATGCGCTAGTCTCAGTGCCACATATTGTTTCGGTGAGAATCGAACGGTTTTTGTTTCACCAGCGGCCAATTGCACCGGCTGGCTGACTTTGATCTTATCGATTTCCGCGCGTAGCACCCCACGCACCGCATGATCGGAGCTGTTCTGTAGATCGGCCAAGACCGTAAGGGCCGCCGCTTTATAATTCGCACCCAATTTCGACGACACGAAAGGATTGCGCACCGACACTGCCGCGCTTTGCGTCAGAAACACCTCCTTCCAGATGCCCATATCCTTATCAGGCGGCGTGGGATTCCAATCCACCCAGGTAATTCCCAGATCATCCTTGCCCGGCGCGAAAACTTCGACGGCCAGAGCATTGCTCTTCCCATGTTTCAAAAATTTGGTAACGTTAAATTCGAACGTCCGATAAGTTCCAGCCACCTCTTTGGCGCCCGCCACCCTCTGCCCATTCACCCAGATGTTCGCGCGATAATTGAGCCCGTTAAAGTGCAGCCAGTCGTTCTTGCCGGCCCCATCCGCCGGCGCCGTAAATTCCGTCCGAAACCACCACGAACAAGCAAAAGGACTCCCGACCGGCATATCCACATTGGCGAAAACCTTATTTTCCGCAATAAATATCCCCCGAAAGTTCTTAAGATTCGTTCCGTAGTTCGGATCCGGATAGGTTTTATCGTTCACCAGAACACCCACCACCGTCGCAGGGATCTCCGTGCGGTGCCATCGCTCCGCCTCGAAACCAGCCGCCGAGATTTTGTCGCCCCCTGCCTTGTCATCGCACGACGACTGCACCTGCCAGTCTTTGTGCAGAAAGGTTTTGCCGCCGTCGGCGCTGGACTCGCTTTTCTGCGTAGCTGGGTCTTGCGCTTGCACACTGCGGGAGCCGACCTTCGTCGTGGCGTTTTTCGCTTGGGCTGCTAAATGGCCGGGGACGGCCAAAGTGACGGCTGTCAACGAAAGCAGAAACGGTTTAGAGAATCCAACCATCCAAATCCCCCCAGACCCTCTGTGAGTGCCTTTGTGGCGCGAAACGATCACGATTGAGCAGTTATATTAAACCGATTCAATGGACGTGTTTAGCTGTTTTTTAGTGTTCGCCGCGGAGGGAAGCTGATGAAAAACGATAAAAAAATTGGTGCCGGAGATAGGAGTCGAACCTACACGGGCGTGAGCCCGGAGGATTTTGAGTCCTCTGCGTCTGCCATTCCGCCACTCCGGCACGTGAATATCTTAGGGCAGGATTCGCTTGTCGGCAACTTTATAACCATAACCTCCGACAGGGAATTGTTGTTCAGGATGGAAGACTAGTGACGCACTATTTGCGTGGCTGAGACGTTCAGCACCGGCGGACGCAAGGAGAAAAACTTTACCGCGTTTTTACCAATAGTTTTAGTCGTGCGCTTGTTCCACACTGCGCCCATCAACATGGACACGCCCGGCACCACGCCATTCACAAACGAGCGGCGCAAAAGCTTGTAGCCCAGCTTTTTCGCGAAACGCTTCAGCACTTCGAACGACTCCCGTTTCGCGTAATACCGCCCAACCACCGCCGCCGATATTTGCGCGCCAGACTTAGCCGCCTCTTTGCTCAACCCTTCCGCTGCCGCGCCGCCAAATGCGAAATTCATGATGGCCAGCAGGTCGTCGGGTTTTTTTTCTGGGTCGAGTGTCACTCCGTACAGAGCCGCTAGCCGTGCCACCAGTTGCAACTGGATCCGCGCCGTAAAAAACACTTCAGAGCATATGGCCGTAGCCGCTACCGCTATGTTCACCGGCAAACCAATCACTCCTTCTCCAGCCGTGAAAAGTCCCACCAGCTCGTCGGCCGACACCGCAGCGCCCGTGATTGCCCCAGCTAGCGCCGCTTTATTGCTCGCTGAAGCGATCAGTTTCTCCGCAATCTCGGCGCGTGTGCGCCCCGGAAATTCAAGAGGGAACGATTCTTTGACGGCATTCTGCGAATAGTGGCGAAATGTTTTCTCCATCAAATGAAAAAGCCATTCCCCGCTCTTAAATCCGGACCATCCACCCATTTGCTTTACTTCTATAGCCACTTCTTTCAACTGCTGCCGAATGGCATCTGTCGCGGCACTCTTATTCATCACGCACCCAATTAACTGAACCCGGCAAAGCAAGACTAATCAACTAGCCATCCTTGCGCATCCGCTATAAGCATACGGTCTTTCCCGCATGGCAGATGTGGAAAGTTCCTAGCGACTATCTCATCACCACGTTTCGATTCGCGGTACACTTGGTTTGGTTCACTTTTATGGCCGCAATAGAACAAACCACTCCAGCACCTCCTCCCGCGAACAAGTCGTTTTCGGTAGTAAAAGGGATTGTTGTAGGCAGCTTCCTAACCATTGCGTTTATTGGAGTTGCAGTGTGGTTATCTACCGGCGTAGGTCTTTTGCATTTAATGGGATTTATGCGCAACGGCGATATGCGCATAAATGTGGATCAGCCGACCGTCGTGCGCCAGATCCAGCAACTGCAAAAACTCGAAACCGTCAGCTATACCATGGACAAAATCATTGGCGGCGCGCGTGATAATCCTTACCTGCCAAAGTTTTTGGCTGGCGACCGCATTCTCCTCGTCGTGCACGGCGAAGTAGTAGCTGGCGTGAACCTCGCAAACATCAAAAGCAGCGACGTCAGCGTGCAGGGCCATAACATTTCCTTACGTTTGCCGCCTGCCGAAGTCTTCAGCACACGCATCGACAACGCCAAGAGCCGCGTTTATTCTCGCGACACCGGATTATTTTCATCTCCCGACCCCAATCTCGAAAGCGAAGTGCGCGAAGAAGCTGAACGGCAGTTGCAGCAATCAGCGCTGGTGGATGGGATCTTGAAGTCCGCGGATCAAAATGCGCGGAATACCGTTACGGGAATGCTCACAGGTCTGGGCTTTACGCAGGTAACGCTGCAGTAATTTAAGGCGCGCTTTTCGCAGAGACTTTCGATTTTCCCAATTTATTAAAATCTTTTACAAAAATTCGTAGCGCGGAGTTTGGGGAAATCTTCGAATAACCCGCTGCAATCTGATCTTTGTAGCGATCCAGAAAGAAATCGAACGGATCCGTGGGATCCATATCGATCAGAGTCATATCCACATCCGTCATCGTTAGTTTCCCGAAGCGCAGCCGATTCCCCCGAAAGGACATGTAGTTGCCCGTCTGGCGCGCTTTCGGCGCGCGATTCTTGTCCCCGAAGGTCAGCACGATCGTATTGCCTTCGATTCGTGTGCCGGTAACTCGCCCATCCATGTGCGGGGCAGGAAAAACCAGCGAAGGATCCAGCACTAAATCGTCACCGCGAGCTTCGATGCCTGGAAGTTTGCCGTTTTTAATTAAGTCCGCAATCTCCACGCCGAATAAATTCATAATGCCTTTCACCGGAACATGCAGAGCCTTCACTTTTCCCGTGCGCAACAAAATCTTCCCATCATCAGTCGGACTCAGCGTGCTTTCCGTTTCAAACGGAATAGTCCCGACATCATGCAGTTTGCCCTTTATCTTCAAATGCCCATTCTCGATGCTCATCGAAACGCCCTTGAGCGGGCTGTTAGACCCAGCAAATACATACGCGTTGAATAAGCTTGCGAGGTCCCCAGCCGCAATGCCGATTTCCGCATATCCAATGCGCAGCCGAAACGATTCTTTATTATCGAAAACAGGGAATTCGGACCCCTCGTTGGGCAGCAATTCTCCGCTCAGCATCTTGATGTACACCGTCGCAGATTCGGTAAAGCGAAACGTCACGTTTTGCATTTGAGTCTGTACCGCGGCGTTGCTATCGCCTTGACGTGAATTTGCTTGCGGGCGAACCCTTGGCACCGCAGCAGACACCAGCGCAAAAAGTACGCCGGTGCCGCAGACGCCCGCTAGAAATCCCTTCAACAAAAATGACGCAGCAAGCCGCCAGTTCTTTTTCAATCCGATATCTAGTGCGCTCTCCACGATTTTCGCGTCCCCCGTTTTTGCTTCATGACAAATAGCATTGTGCCAAGAAGTTTGACTGCGTAGCGATACCAATATGAGTCTGATAGACTGGCGCGACTTTGCGCGATAAAACACGAAGACGTTTTTTGCTCGAAGCGGTTTCGACTTTCGCTGGCGCGGCTCTGCTTCCCAGTATGGTTACCGCATCGGCCGGCAACGCTCAACCCAGCATGCGCTTCCCGGAGCAACCGCGAGAGCGCATTGCCATCGCTTCGTACCCATTCAGGAACTACCTGGCGGGCCGAAAAGATGCACCCGGCAGCTCCAAACTTGAACTCAAGGATTTTTCAGCGCATGTAGCTAAAAAATTCAATATCAGGAGAATCGAGCCCTGGAGCGAACACTTTCGCTCACTGGACCAAACTTATTTAGAAGAAATTCGCGCAGGCGTGGAAAAAGCCGGCGGAATGATCGTCAATATCGCAGTCGATGGAGAGTATAGCCCTTACGCCGCAAACGAAGCCGAGCGCGAAAAATATGTGGCCTTTAGCAAGCAGTGGGTAGACGCCGCGTCTACCGTGGGATCGCCCAGTATTCGTAGTAACATGCCCAAGGCTAGCGATTCAGAACCCAACGCGCAACGCGCCGCCGATAGTTTGTCTCGGGTGGCGGAGTACGCCGCCACAAAAAATGTCGTCGTAAATCTGGAGAATGACAATCCCCTCAGCGAGGATCCTTTTTTCATCGTTCAGATAATCGAAAAAGTGAACAGCCCCTTGCTGCACGCGCTTCCCGATTTCGCCAATTCCCTCGTAACCGGCTGTGAGGATCATGCATATCAAGGAGTGCAGGCCATGTTCGCGCAGGCCTATAACATCTGCCACGTCAAAGCTCTTGAAACCAATGAGCAGGGCAAAGAATTTCACGTGGACATGCCCAAAACGTTTGGCATCCTACGCAGCGCGCATTATAAAGGTTACTGCTCCATGGAATTCGACAGCCGCGGCGATCCTTACAAAGGAACCAGCGAATTAATCGAGACCACGCTAAAATATCTCTCCTAGCCCCTGACCATGCCCACTTCGCCAACGAAACACCCAACACAGGAGGTCTGTTCATGATTGTAGGCGTGCCCCGTGAAATTTATCCCGGGGAAAGACGCGTGGCTTTGGTCCCCGCCGTCCTTCCACTCCTCACAAAAGCGGGCATGGAAGTAGTCATCGAGGCCGGCGCTGGTGCAAGTGCCGGTTATCCCGACGCAGATTACGTTACCAAAGGCGCCCGAGTTACCGCTGATCGCGCGGAAGTGTTTCGCACCGCCGACGTTATCGTGCAGGTGTTGTGCTACGGCGCGAACGACAAAACTGGACAAGCAGACATCGCGCTGTTTCGCCGCGACCAAGCCTTAATTGGATTTCTGCGCCCGCTCGGCTCCACGTCCAGCGTGGAGGGAATTGCCGCTCGCGGCGTCAGGGCCTTCGCGGTGGAATTAATGCCGCGTATCACCCGCGCGCAAAGCATGGACGTGCTTTCGTCCATGGCCACCATCAGCGGCTACAAAGCCGTGCTCCTCGCTGCTGATACTCTGCCGCGTATTTTCCCCATGCTCTCCACCGCGGCCGGCACAGTCACCCCCGCCCGCGTTTTCGTAATCGGCGCTGGCGTTGCCGGCCTTCAAGCCATCGCCACTTCCCGTAGGCTGGGCGCGGTAACTTCGGCGTACGACATGCGCCCCATCGCCAAGGAACAGGTTATGAGTCTAGGTGGCCGCTTCGTGGAGTTGCCCATCGAGGCCAAAGACGCTCAGGACGCCAGCGGCTATGCGCGCGCTCAGGATGAAGAATTTTACAGAAAACAGGCCGAATTGCTCCGCCAGGTAGTCTCGGAAAGCGATGTGGTAATTACCACTGCGGTGATCCCGGGAAAAAAAGCGCCAACCCTCGTTACCGCCGAGATGGTGCGAAAAATGGCGCCCGGCTCGGTCATTGTTGATCTTGCTGCCGAGCGCGGCGGAAATTGCGAACTAACCCATCCCGGAGAAGTCGCCATCGAACATGGCGTCACAATTATCGGCCTCTTGAATCTTGCCAGCACCGTTCCGTATCACGCCAGTCAGATGTATGCCAAGAATTTAACCACCTTCCTGCTGCACATAATTAAGGACGGAAAACTACGCCTAGACACTCAGGATGAAATCATTCGCGATACCTTACTGACCGACGGCGGAGAAATCGTGAACAAAAAACTGCGCGAACTTTATTCTTTGCCACCTTTGGCGGCTCCGGTATCCGTGGGTCCGGAGGGAAATAAATCATGAAACTCGATCTGCTCACCAGTCTTTACGTCTTCATGCTCGCCGGCTTCATCGGCTTTGAAGTCATCCGCCGCGTTTCGCCCCTCCTACACACTCCGCTGATGTCCCTGACCAACGCGCTGGATGCCATAGCCGTCGTCGGCGCAATTATTTTGGCCGGCGAACATAAAACCAATTTCTCCGCCATCCTCGGAACCATCGCTATTGTCGCCGCCACCAGCAACATCGTCGGCGGCTTCCTCATCACCGACCGCATGCTCAAGATGTTCAAAGTAAGCGGGCCAAAGAAATCATGATGTCCGAGTTTTCCTCCACACAACTTATCGAAGTTACTTACCTGATCGCCACCGCGCTGTTTATTTTGTCGTTGAAGTGGATGAGTTCGCCCGCCACCGCCCGCCGCGGCGTATGGGCCGGCGAACTGGGCATGCTTTTGGCCGTAGCTGGAACGCTCCTGCATCGCGGCATCGTCGATTACAAATGGTTAGCCGCTGCCTTGGTCCTCGGCACCATCATCGGCGTCCCCCTCGGCAAAGTAGCCATGACCGCCGTCCCGCAGCGAACCGCGCTCAGTCACGCGTTCGGAGCATTGTGCGTCACTCTTGTCGGCACGGCCGAGTTTTATCTTCGTGCGCCATCCGTCCCGCCCTTCATGATGGCGGTCCTGGGCATGGAAGTGATCCTCGGCTCGCTCACCTTCACCGGCAGTTTGATGGCCGCCGGAAAATTGCAGGAAATATTGCCGCAGCGTCCCATCACCTACAAAGGTCAGAACATCGTCAACCTCGGAGTCCTGGCCATCGCCGTAATCGTCGCGATAATCCTGGTCATGCATCCGGAGCGCGCCTATCTCTATCCGCTGATCGTTATTCTGCCGCTGATCTTCGGCGTGCTCATGATCATCCCCATTGGCGGCGCGGACATGCCCACGGTCATCTCGCTCTTGAATTCCTACGCGGGATTGTCAGCCGCCGCCATGGGCTTCGTCCTCGATAACAAGTTGCTGATCATCGCTGGCGCACTCGACGGCGCCTCCGGCTTCATTCTCTCCGTGAATATGTCCAAGGCCATGAACCGCTCCTTCTCCAACGTGCTCTTCGGCGCTTTCGGGCAAGAACAAGCCAGCGCCGCAGCGGGAGCCGAAACCCGTGCCGTGCGTAGCGCCAGTGCCGAAGAAGCCGCCGCAATTCTGGGAGCCGCCAACAAAGTTGTCATCGTGCCCGGCTACGGCATGGCCGTTTCGCAAGCGCAACACAAAGTTCGCGAACTTTACGATGCGCTTACCAAACGCGGTGTCGATGTTCGTTTTGGAATTCACCCCGTCGCCGGACGCATGCCTGGCCACATGAACGTGCTGCTCGCCGAGGCGGACATCCCCTACGACAAATTGATGGAGATGGACGATGCCAACGGCGACTTTGCACAGACCGATGTCGCCCTAGTGATTGGAGCGAATGACGTAACCAATCCGGCCGCCCGTACCGACACTAGCAGCCCGATTTATGGCATGCCCATCCTGGATGTCGACAAAGCTCGCACCGTTATGGTCATCAAGCGCGGCATGAGCGCCGGCTTCGCTGGCATCGATAATCCGCTTTATTATTCTGACAAAACGTTGATGTTATTTGGCGATGCCAAGTCCTTCGTCGGTTCAATCGTCCGCGAAGTTACCGGCGGTGGAGGGCATTAGCTTTACCGTAGAGGTTTCTCCCGTTTTCAGATCGCTCTATAAAATGTTCACCGCGCGCGCCGCGATCAAAACAATTATCGCCAGCGAAATCAGCGACTGCGCCATCATCCCCAATTTCGCGCCACGCGACAGCACTGCCGTATCCGTGGGAGAGAACGCCGTGCTGCTATTGAAAGCTAGAAAAAGGTAATCGACAAACTGCGGTGACCAATCGGCCCGTGCTTTCCGGTCCTCTGCCGACTGCTTTCCACTCTCTTGTTGCAACATCTGCGGAAATAGAAACGCGCTGTTCAGCATTCCTTTAGGCCGCGCGCGCTCATGCGGACCGCCGGCGTCGAGCCGCCAGTACCAAAGCGCAAAAACCAGAATGTTGGTCAGCCACAGTCCTACCGCGGAGCGCAAAAGCGCCTCTGAAGCCTCCCGATGTTTTGGCAAACCTTCAATCAAAAATCCCAGCGACGCGATCATAGCCGCAGTAATCACGCCGTTGGCCACCAGTGTGAGTACCCGAGTAAGCCCCATATTTCCGCGCCAGTGTGCGATCACGATAGGAATCAGTAGAAAGACAACCACCGCCAACAACAGCCACGGAGGCCCCACAGAAAGCGCTGGTGGCAGCGCCAGATAAAGGCAGGCGTCCGCCAAAATCGCAATGATCGCAGGCCAGTGCGGTACTTTAGGCAAGTCGCTGTTCGTTCGCGAAGCACCAGTGGCTTGAGCCATCGTCGAAAGTATACCCGAACCACCCTGACTCCCAGCTCGCTCCTACATCCCAAATCAAAAGAACGCGAATGGTGCCCACTCGATTTTCAGGGTGGGACCTGCAGTTTCAATCGTCCTGCACTTCTCTGGTCTCTAACTCTCGACCCTCGGTTGCCGCGGTCTCAACGACCGCAACGGGAATATAGCAAAAGTACTGTAGCTATTTGGCGCGCGCCGTTCATCCAAGAACCCAGCAGGGAGGTTGGACATGGACAGCACCTTCGGGATCACCACAACTCATTCACCGAAAGTTAGCGCCGCGCTCTTGACCATTCGGATCGCCAGCGCGCTAGCGTTTTTGTATCACGGCGCCGCTATCACCTTTGGTGCCTTTGGCGGGCCTGGCCCCGAGAAATTCGCAGCTTTCACGCATATGCCTCTCGTCGCAGCTTATCTCGTGGGGCTCGCGCAGCTTGCCGGCGGATTGGCTATGTTGACCGGAGTTTTTATTCGCGTGGGCGCCGTGTGCATCATCATCGTGATGCTGGGCGCGATTTTTCTGGTGCACCTGCCGCATGGTTTCGATATCGGCCACGGCGGGGTGGAGTACGCGCTCACGCAGCTGCTGGTGGCTTTTGCAATATTGTTGACCGGGCCGGGCGCATACTCGCTGGCGCGCTACTTACCGCCATCGCTACGCAGGTTATAATTTGTTCAGTTACGTTACTTCTGCATCCGATTAACAATTTTCCGGGGTCGCGATATTCTCAAAACACGATCTTCTCTATGTCGGCGCTCGGAATCACGCCCTCGCGGACGATTTTCCACTCATCGCCCCGGAGCACCACAATAGTGGACGAGAGGGAACTGCCCAGATCGCCGACATCCAGGATCAGCGGCAGGCGGGTGCCGAGCTGCTCCTGAACTTGCGCTCCGCTGACGCACGAAGGGTGCCCTGAAAGGTTAGCGCTGGTCCCGGTAATGGGCCCGTCGAATTCGTCGATGAGCGCCGCAATTATCGCGCTTCGGGGCAAACGCAAAGCCACGCGCCCGGTGTTGGCAGTGACTTTCAGCGGCAGACGATGCCCGGCATCGACTACCAATGTCAGCGCTCCCGGCCAGAATTCATGCGCCAGCCGCAGGAAATTCTCGGGCACGTCACGCGCAAGCAGCAAGGCCTGGTCAATGGAATTCACAAGAATCGGCAGAGCCCGAGTTTCCGGCCGCCCCTTCACCTTGTAGATTTCTTCCACTGCGGACAAATTGAAAGGGTCGGCGGCCAGACCGTACACGGTGTCCGTGGGCACCGCCACCACGCGACCACGCGTTAGAAAATCTGCCGCATAACGCAGCAGGTTGGGTTCCGGGGAATGCGCGTTGACGCGCAACAATTCTGACGCCAATTTTGGGCCTTGGGCGAAGTCAAAAATCCACACGCAGCGCTTCGCGTCGCTGATATTGCTGCCGGGGACGCTACCACAGGGTGTACGCCTGTGCAATAAGTTAGGGTTCGATGAGAAAAATTGTACGATCCAGGAACGGTAGTTCACCCCTTCCAGACCGTCACGAAGACCCTTCCTTGTAATGTAGAATCACCCCTCATGCGCATTTCCATCGACAGCGGCGGCACGTTCACCGATTGCGTCTTCGTTCGCGACGGCAAATTACAAATCATAAAAGTCGCCTCACGCCCCGACGCCCCCGCGGAAGCCATCGTCGAAGCTGTCCACCTGGCCTCCGCGCACGCTTCGTTACATAGCGACGCTCACGATCTTGTCTGCGGTACAACGGTAGGCACCAACGCGTTACTTGAACGTCGCGGTGGACGCGTAGCGCTCATAACCACTGCTGGTTTTGAAGATGTACTTGAAATCGGCAGGCAGGCGCGCGAGAAATTATACGAACTGTTCCTGCAGAAAGCCGCACCGCTGGCGCCCTCCTCAAGACGTTTCGGTGCCAAGGAACGACTGGCTGCGGACGGTTCGGTCGTCCAAGATCTAACGGCCGCTGAAATTCGTCGTCTCTTGCGCCAAATCAAAAAAATAAAACCGGGCTCGATCGCGCTCTGCTTATTATTTTCATTTCGCAATCCGCTGCACGAAAAGCGCATCGCCCAGAAGTTAAGGTCCGCAGGTTACCCCGTTTCTGTCTCGCACGAAATCCTCCCGGAATTTCGCGAATACGAACGAACCTCCACAACGGTCATCAATGCCTACCTCGTCCCAGTGATGAGCAGCTATCTTCGCGACACCACAGTCCGCGTCTCAGCGCTTCTTCCGCATCAAGCGCGTAAGAAATCTGGAAAAGATCATTTTCGACCCTCGCAAGCTAGCGTGCGCATCATGCAATCCAATGGCGGAATTATCTCCGCGGAAGAAGCCGCTCGGGAGCCCGTGCGCACTATCCTCTCCGGGCCCGCCGGCGGCGTTATCGGCGCAAGCCACGCCGCCAAACTGGCCCGCCTCGACAAGTGCATCAGTTTTGACATGGGCGGCACTTCCACGGATGTGGCGCTGCTCACCGGAGAACTGCGCACCACCAGCGAGGCCATCGTCGCGGGACTTCCCGTCGCCGTGCCCACGCTTGAAATTCATACTGTCGGAGCCGGAGGCGGTTCCATCGCGCGATTCGATGAGGGCGACTCGCTGCGCGTCGGCCCGGAAAGTGCCGGCGCCATGCCCGGTCCAGTCTGTTACGGTCGCGGACTGAATCCCACCATCACCGATGCTCACGCCGTTCTCGGTCATCTCGGGGACGCGGGACTTCTCGGCGGATCTTTTTCACTTGATATCCCGCGCGCTCGCGCGCAAATGCAAAAAATAGTTAAACAGGCAGACGCTCGGTTTCGCACTGCCGAAGCTTTCGCTCAAGGCATCATTGCCGTTGCCAACGCCGTCATGGAAAAAGCCATTCGCGTCATTTCAGTTGAGCGCGGCCATGACCCTCGTGACTACACGTTGATTGCCTTTGGCGGCGCTGGCGGCCTGCATGCCTGCGAACTCGCCGCCGCGCTTGAAATGCGCAGCGTACTGGTCCCAATATTTCCAGGCGGCTTGTCAGCGTTGGGGATCTTGCAAGCTGACGTAGTGAAAGAATTGTCTCAGACCATATTCCTCTCCGCTGACGAAACGCTCAGAGAGCCTCGGCGATTACAAAATATTTTTAAACGGCTCGAAGCACAATCCATTCGTGTGCTTGACGCAGAAGGATTCCCCCGCAACAAAATGCGTTTCCAGAACAGTCTCGATATGCGCTATCTCGGCCAGGCTTACGAACTGAATATTCCAGTTAGCCCACTTCGCTCAACTGGTCGGGACGTCATCCTCGCATTCCATCGTGCGCATGAAACGCGTTACGGCTACCACCACGACAATAAACCAGTCGAAATTGTAAATGTCCGCTGCCGCGCCACCGGGATCACCGACAAACCCCCAAGCCCCAAGATCGCCCCGCGTCCGCGCAGTCAGGCTTCGTTACCGAAGAAAACCACGATGCTTTGGTTTTACGGCCGCAGCAGAAAAACCGTTTTGTATCGGCGAGACAACCTCCGCGTCGGCGATGTTTTCTCGGGCCCAGCAATCGTGGCCGAATACAGCGCCACCACGCTGATCCCGCCGGACTGGAAAGTACGCGTGGACAATTACGGCCAACTTTTGCTGACGCCAAAATAACTGGAGCGTGTCCCAAAAAGTTATGCGTAAAACGATCCGCAAACCCGACCCAACACGATTGGAAATATTTAAAAATATCTTCCACTCCATCGCCGAAGAAATGGGCGCTGTCCTTCGGCGCTCGGCTTTTTCGCCCAACATAAAAGAACGCCGCGATTATTCGTGTGCCGTTTACGATGCCCATGGCGAAGTGCTCGCCATGGGCGACCATATGCCTGTGCATCTGGGCTCCATGCCTGCGTCCGTCGCGGCCGTCCGGTCCGCCTTGGCGCTAGAACCCGGAGACATCGCCGTATTGAACGACCCCTTTGCGGGCGGCACGCATCTCCCTGACATAACCATGGTCATGCCCGTCCATTTGCAAAATAAAAAGCAGCCCTCCTTTTACATCGCCAATCGCGCGCATCACGCCGATATTGGCGGAGCGCTGGCTGGCTCCATGGGTCCCGCGCGTGAAATATTCGAAGAAGGTTTACGAATTCCCCCAGTGCACTTGTTTCGGCGCGGAGAACTGAATCGCGATGCCATGTCCATCATTCTCGCCAACGTGCGTACCCCCGCCGAGCGTGAAGGCGATTTGGATGCCCAGATCGCTGCGTGCAGAGCCGGCCACCGCCGTCTGCTTGAAATTTCTCACAAATATGGCGAAAGGGAATTGCACACATTCGGCAATTTCCTCTTGGAATATTCCGAAAAAACGATGCGCTCCGTCCTACGCGCTCTCCAACCCGGCATATACACCGCGGAAGATTTTCTGGATGGCGATGGCGTCACCGCCCTCCCGCTCAAAATTAAAGTTCGCATAAAAATTAATCGCGACCACGCGGAAGTGGATTTCTCCGGCTCCGTACCGCAGTGCGCCGGAAACGTGAACGCTGTCGAAGCCATTGCCGTTTCCGCCGTGTACTATGTGTTCCGTTGTCTTCTCGACGAAGATGTGCCCGCCACCTCAGGGCTGATCCGCCCGATCCGTGTGATCGCCCCGGCCGGCACGGTGGTGAATGCCAATCCGCCCGCAGCCGTCGCCGGAGGCAACGTTGAAACATCGCAACGCATGGTAGACACGTTATTTCGCGCGTTGGCCAAGGCCGCGCCTTCGCGCATCCCAGCAGCCAGCCAGGGCACCATGAACAATTTCACGCTCGGCGGCCGCCACCCGGGAAATAACAACGCCCCATTCGCCTACTACGAAACCATCGCAGGCGGCATGGGTGCGCGCCCCGGCCTCGATGGCATTTCCGCCATCCACACTCACATGACCAATTCCTGGAACACTCCAATTGAAGTCTTTGAGCAAACCTATCCGGCGCGGGTGCGTAGCTATTCCATCCGGCAGAATTCCGGCGGCCCAGGAAAATTCCGCGGAGGAGACGGAATCATTCGTGAGATCGAGCTGCTCACGCCCACCCAGGTGGCAATCCTAAGCGATCGCCGTGGGCGCGGCCCGTATGGTCTGAACGGCGGGTCGGTCGGGAAGCCCGGCAAAAGTGAACTGCTACGCAAAGGTAAAACAACGGCGCTGCCAGGGAAGTGCTCATTCCACGCCAAGACTGGTGACATTCTTCGGATAGAGACACCAGGCGGTGGAGGCTGGGGAAAGAGCTCAGACCGCCGGCATTCCACGACAAAGAAATAGTTCAGCCTTTCCAAAAACGCTTGGCGGAATGAAAAAAATATAATTCCGCGTCAAAAAAATGACAGGGTCGGTCCGCCCGGGGTAAAAATCACACCAAAAATAAAAAGCGGGCAGCAAACACGCCGCCCGCGGAAGAAAACAAAAAGAAAAAAACTACTCGAATTTTTCGGTCAACACCGGGAATTGCAATTTGGCCTTGGCCAGCGACTTGACGACGGTGGCTTCCGCATTTTCCGCTGAAGTGTTCCGCGCTGTGGCCATTTCGCTAACCAGCAGGTACTTAGCGCGTTCTAACATTTTCTTTTCGCGGAAGGAGAGAGGTTTGCTGCAGCTCAGTGATACCAGGCTTTTGAGTACTACGGCTACTTCCAGCAATGCGCCGGTGCGCATGCGCTCGGAATTTTCTTTAAAACGATGCTTCCAGTCGTGGTGGGAATTCAGTTTACCTTTTTCCAGGAACCCTAGTACTTTCATCGAGTCCGTGGAACGAATTACAGATCTAAGGCCTACGGTCATCGCGTTTGATTGCGGAACCATAACACGTAAACCACTGGAGACGATTCGAATCATGAAGTACCGCTCAGTCCTGCCATTTAATACGCCGTAACTGATTTGCTCGACTATTCCAACGCCGTGGTTTGGGTAAACGACCTTGTCGCCGATTTTGTATTCCATGGATGCGGTTGCCCCCTCCGAGGTACAGGATTGACTGTACGCAGATGTGTCGCAAGAGTCAAGATATATCCTCTGGAATGAGGCAGTTAGCCAAAAAAAGTTGGCAATTTGGCACTCCAATTGCTCCAGCGAAAATCTGGCAAAAACTTACCTATCCTCCAATCGTGTGTTTCAGCGGGGAATTCGGGACCGCCAGCGGTTCAAAACGAAACCTGCGGACCTTCGTCCTGTGGTAAAACTGCTCGTATATGATTGTTCTGGCAATAGATACCTGTGAGGTCCGAGGCAGCATCGCAATTCTTAAAGACAACGCGACCGTCCAGGTTGTTCCACACGCGGTCGTGGAAGAGTACTCAAGTTGGTTGTTACCCGCCGTCGACTCCGTCCTTGAATTCGCGGAAATCACGCTGGGCCAAGTGGACTTGTTCGCTGCAGCGTCTGGCCCCGGGTCATTTACCGGGGTACGAATCGGCCTGACCACCGTTAAAGCTTGGAGCGAAGTCTTCAGCAAGCCGATCGTGGGGCTCTCCAGACTCGAAGCCGTGGCCGCTCAGTCGCAAAGTTTGGCCCATTGCGTGGCATCCTTCATTGACGCACAGCGCGACCAGATGTTCGGCGCCCTGTACCACAGGGCCCAGGGCGGACTAGCGCTCGTTGAAGAGGAGCTGGTTGCGTCGCCCGAAGTTTTTGTGGAATGGGTTGATAAGCGCGCAACAGGAAACGAAGTGGCTTGGATCTCGACAGACCCAGACAGCTTGGCAAAGCACCCTGCATGGCAGTCCAGAGCGGCACGAGGCGAACAAATCCAGTACGTGCCTTGCGCCCTGGCTCCCCTCATCGGGAAAATAGCATTTCAGCGTGCATTGAGTGGAAACGTACTCGACGCCCTGTCGGTCGATGCCGATTATGTCCGGCGTTCTTACGTTGAAGTTTTCCAGAAGGGTCCGGCGCGTGTGCCCGGAAAATGAGCCAGGACTCGCACTTTACGGTCAGGCGCTACCGCCCCGGTGACGGTGAAGCGGTCTTCGAAATCTGTCGCCAATCCCCGCAAGCCGCGCAGTGGCCCAAAGAAAGCTACGACCAGATGTCTGCCTCTGGCCAAATCTTTCTAATAGCGGAACTCAACGGCCGAGTCTGCGGCTTCCTGGTTACACGGATCATCGGGGACGAAGCCGAGATTCTAAATATGGCGGTCGACCCATCCCATCGCCGCAGCGGGATTGGATCTGCCTTACTTACTGCGGCAATTTCGGCGGCGCAGGCGCAGAACGTTCAAAATATTTACCTTGAGGTTCGTGAATCCAATTCCGCAGCCATCGGCCTTTACCGGCAGCACGGTTTTGAGAAAGCATCAGAACGTCGTGGGTACTACAGCAGTCCTACAGAAAATGCCGTAGTCGTGAAAAAACTAACAGGCTCGCCGGACTAGAACTAAAGATCCAATGGTTACCCCTTGACGTGGCCGCGCGGAGTGCTATCTTTCGTTTATGTAGTCTCATCCAAAATTCGGAACTCAGTATTGTGGGAGGAACGCATGGCAAGCATGGCGCGCAGCCCTCGAGACATACTCCTCGAAACAGACGCCGAGTATCAGCGTCTGGCCGAGCAGCACTCGAAATATCAAGCTGAACTAAATCGAATCTCCACCGCTACCTACCTCAGTTCAGAAGACCTCCTCGAAGAGATCAGACTTAAGAAATTAAAGCTTCACATAAAAGATGAAATGGAACTCTTGGCCGCGCGCCTCCGCTCTACGCCGCCTAAACGCACGCAATAGCGGCACACTCAGTTTAAAACTCCGGCGGAATCTGTCGTAGAATGGCCATGCAACGCGTAGACGCTTGAGGCCTACCTCACGCATGGTTAAAGAAGGCTATTATTTCGGAGTGCCGCTACTTCTCATCGGTGGTGCGGCTCTCTTTTTGCACTGGCGCATTGCCGCCTACCTGTTGCTGTTCCTGGCCCTGTTCGTTTTTTCCTTCTTCCGTAACCCCGATCGCGTGATTCCCTCCGATCCCGGCGCCATCGTGTCTCCCGGCGACGGCAGAGTTGTAGTCGTCCAGGACGAAGACTACGCAGGCAAGCCCGGCAAACGTGTCAGCATTTTTCTGGCGGTGTGGAACGTGCACGTCAATCGCTCGCCGGCAGCCGGCCGCATTACCAAAATGGAGTATCGCCCAGGCAAATTTGTCGCCGCCATGCGTGACAGCGCTTCAGCGGAAAACGAGCAAAACATATTTACGCTCTCCACCGACGCGGGAGAGCTGGTCTTCAAACAAATCGCGGGCCTGATTGCCCGCCGGGTCGTCAGTTGGAAAAAGGACGGCGATATCGTCGCCCGCGGCGAACGGATCGGATTAGTACGCTTCGGATCCCGCGTGGATTTATGGGTGCCGCGCCAGGCCGAGATACTGGTAAAGGTCGGACAAAACGTAAAAGGTGGATCTTCAATTCTGGCTAGCTGGCCGGCTCTAAAAAATAATCCCGTCCCAGATCGAAATGCAGTGGATGATATGAATCCAGTCGCAACCGGGAAACGCTCTTAATGCTCGACCAGCAAACTCAGCAGCAGCAAATCCCGTCGTTCCGCAAGCGTCGCATAAATAACCCCCGCCTGCGCCGCGGCATTTTTTTGTTGCCCAGTCTTTTCACCGTGGCAAATCTTCTGTGTGGATATTATGCGGTAATCGCTTCGCTCGTCGGAGGTGCCACCGAATTCGACCGTGCTGCGAAAGCGATCGGCCTGGCAATCTTATTCGACTCCATGGACGGCCGCGTAGCGCGCATGACTGGCACAAACACCGAGTTCGGCGTGCAGCTCGATTCACTGGCGGACGTGTGCAGCTTCGGAATTGCTCCCGCGGTGATGGCCTACGCCTGGGGCGTTCATGGTCTGGCCGACTTGGGCGGAACTCGCTTGCGACAGCTCAGCGAATTTGGTTGGGTTTGCTGTCTGGCGTTCCTGATCTGTTGCGCGTGGCGTCTTGCAAGATTCAACGTGCAAGGCATGGCGCCCGGAAGCTCCAAGTATTTTGTGGGCATGCCCACGCCTGCTGCGGCAGCAGTGATCGCCTCCATCGTGCATGGATTTAAAGATCCCCTGCAAGACTGGCGCTACGCGGTGGCGTGGTTTGTGATGGCCGCGTGCCTGGGCGCTCTGATGACCAGCACGGTGCGCTACTACAGTTTCAAAGACATCCCCTGGACGCGCAAGCAGCCATCGCTCGCGATTGTTTTGTTGTGCCTGACCGTGGCGCTGGTATGGCTCTATTCCGAGTATGTATTAATACTTTTCTCCTGTGCCTACGCTGCTGTTGGTGTGGTCCTCCATGTCGTGCGGCTGTTGCGACACCGCATGGTTTCCCGGACTGCCTGATTAAATGCCTTCACTTGAGCGACCCTCCAATCGAATCGTTATCGCGGGCGCCTCATCGCTTTTGGGCGCGGAGTTACGAACTGTGCTGGGCGAAAGCCGTTTCGCCGGTGCGGATTTTTCACTGGTAGACGAACCAATCGTCGCGGGCACACTTACCGAAGCGGGCGGCGAGCCGGCGGTCATTCAGCCAGTTGAAGAAGGGAGCTTTAACCGAGCGCAATGCATTTTTTTTAGTGGTTCCCGCGAGTTCACAAAAAGGAACTTACCGGCAGCCCTGCATACCGGCGCAAAGATAATCGATCTGTCGGGCGCCGCCGCCGAACGAGAAGACCCCCTGGCGTGGTTTCCAAAACTCGACTGGCTGCGTGGCCGTGAATTCACTACGGACGCAAAAGTTTTCGCGATTCCATCTGCGTTTGCGACCGCGGCTGCCGGACTCGCTTTGTCGCTCTCGCGTGTCGGTCTGCGGCGATTAATGTTGATCGGATTTGAGCCCGTCTCCGAAGCTGGTCCCGCCGGCATTGAGGAACTCGAAAGTCAAACCACGCAGTTGCTTTCCTTTCAAGGCCTGGGGCAACCAGTTTTCGACACCCAAGTCGCATGCAACATGCTTGACCGCTTTGGTCCTGCCAGCTCGCATGAGCTGTGCGTCACCCGCGAACGTGTGCGCACCGAAACGAAAGCCTGCATTGACGGAAAGTGCGCCATGCCTGCAATCCAGGTAGTGCATGCGCCGGTATTTTACGGCTCCGTTTTTTCCGCCACGGGAGTTTTCGACCGCGGCAGCCTGGCGGAAGATATTTCCAACGCTTGCGTGGATGCCGGGTTTTCCATTCCGCCGGATTCCGGCATCGGGCCAAGTAATGTCAGTGTCTCAGGATTGAATTCGATACAGCTTTCTTTACCGGAACCGGACGCATCTAACCCGGAGACTTGGTGGTTCTGGGGTGCCGCGGACAACATCCATTTACCCGCCGCCAACGCCGTGAAGCTTGCGGAGATGCTCTTGTAATGGCTGCAAACCTGGCGCGCCGGACGGCGCTATTCATTTCGCTCGCTGCATTGCTGCAAGCTGGGTGCGGCTATCACGTTGCGGGACACAATAATTCTCTGCCGAAAAGCATCCACGTCATTGCGGTGATGGCGTTGGAAAACAAGACCACCAGCTATCGCATTGAACAAAAACTCACCTCCGCCACGGTCCACGAATTCCTCGCCCGCACGCCGTACAAGATCGTATCCAACGCCGCGGATGGAGACGCGGTGCTGCGCGGCAGAGTGGTGAGCATCGAAGCTGTCCCGTTGCTTTTTGATACTCAGTCAGGAAGTGCCACAACGATGTTAGTCACGGTGAAATGCGAATTTTCTCTCACGGACACCGCCACCGATAAGGTGCTCTACCACAGCGAGAATTTTGTGTTCCGCAATGAGTATGAAATTTCCACCAATCCCGCCAATATACCCAGCTTTTTCGAAGAGCAAGACCCCGCGTTGGATCGACTGGCACAGGATTTTGCCAAAAAGTTAGTAGCATCGGTAATTGAGAATTATTAATCGGGAGCGTTTTTGATGGCCAGGGTTTCTCCACAGGAATTATTGAGCCGGCTTGAAAAAGGAAAAATCATCCCGGCAATACTTTTACTCGGCGACGAGCCATACCTGCGCGACGCTTGCCGCGCGCAACTCATGGAGAGATTTGTACCAGAAGCCTCCAGGACTTGGGCTGTTTCGCGTTATTCGGCCGATCGAGGAGAAACGGCAGCCGCATTATCCCAGGCGCAGAGTTTGCCGATGCTGTCGCCGCAACAGGTAGTTTTTTTGGAGGATGCCGAAGCCATCGAGAAGCTGGGAGATAAAAATCGCGAAGAGACCGTAGCGGAGTTGGAGCTGTACCTCAGCGATCCCGCGCCCTTCACCGTGCTGGTGATTGAAGCGGCCCGGCTCGACGAGCGCATGAAGCTGGCCAAAATACTTACCCAGAAAACTCTCGTAGTGGAAGTTGGTCTGGGCGAAAATCCCGAACAGCGGCAGTTGGCCGCCGTGCTGATGGCGGAAACCTTTGCAAAAACGATTGGTGTGCAATTCGAAAAAGGCGCGGCTGAGGATCTGGCGGAGCGTGTTTCGGCGGATTTGATGCGCCTCAAAACGGAAATAGAAAAGCTGGCTAACTACTTAGGTGAACGCAACAAAATTACTCGCGACGATGTAAACGCCATGGTCGCGTCGGAAAAAACGACCAACGTTTGGGCCTTGGCGGACTTGCTGGCTTCACGGCAGAGCCAGAAGTCTATGGAATTTCTGGATCGCTTGCTTCGCGACGGAGAAGCACCACTGGAAATGTTGGGCGCGCTGACCTGGATGTACCGCAAATTGATCGAAGCGAGCGAAATTCGAGGCGCCACGAATGGCTGGCAAGCAGCGCGCACTTTGGGGATGCGCCCGGAGCAGGCGGACATAGCCTTGCGCGCCGCGCGCAAGACTTCCAAGGCTCAATTGCTGTCCGGATTGCGGGCGCTCGAAAAAGCAGACGACCGCTTGAAGGGCAGTAAAGATTCCCGCATGGTTTTGGAATTTTTGGTGACGGAGTTGACCAGCGCAAACGCGCTGGCCGCGTCCCGATGATTCAAGACGCATACTCCTCGCAGAGCAAGGCAACGTTGAGGCGCACTTCGACAACTCACAGTTCGACCCTCAAATCTAACTTGAATCGTTATTTTGCGGCGTTAGCTTTGAGCCCGTTATGGGCCAGCGCCAGACGCGATTTGTAGCGGTTCCCGGTATTTTCGTGCAGCACGCCCTTGCTTATGGCGCGATCGATCGCGGAAAGTGTGGGTTGCAGCAAATTCCCCGCGGCCGTGGCATCGCCGGCGGTAACTGCGGTGCGGAGCCGCTTCATCAGCGTGCGCACGCGAGTGCGGTTCGCTCGGTTTACATCAGATCGCTGGCCTGATTGTGCTGCGCGCTTTAGAACCGACTTTTTCTTCTTCTTTATTTTGGTGCCTTGACCTGCCATTTAAAGTGCTCCTTTTTATTTGCTCATAAATTCTATCATCAAACGGCAGTCAGAACTTTGCCAAACTATGCGCTTCGATAGATCTGCGTATTTGTCGGCGCGCCCTGATAGCACTGCTATCTAACGGTAAGCTAATTAACTGCTTGCAAATAAAAGACCCGCTTCGCACACTCGAAGCGGGGTCTTTTGGCTGGGTGAGCCTGTGCTTAGTTATCGTGGTTGAAAGAAAGAGGGAATTCGTAAACGAGATCACCAACCGGCACGCGCAGAATCATCTCCTGCAGCTTCCCGTCTCGCGCAAACCACGTGGAACCCGAAATATGTCCGCTTGGCAATATCGCCGCATCTTTCAGCGCCACCGTGTTGATCTCTGAGTGCGGGTTGAACTCCGCCTTGCTCTCAACGTCCACTTGATGTTGTGCAAGGTAATTTTGCGTTCTGTTCAATCCATCACTGTCGGAAGTTCGATAACCGGCATTAACCAGGTATCCGCTGGCCGACGGTGCTGCGTCGGCTTCCGTCCACAGTATCTGGTGGTTGACCGCCGTCCTTAGTTTTTGCGGCTGTTGGTAAGGCAACGACTTTTTAACCTGCCCCTGAGTAACAAGCGTGATCTGCGACGGAACGACATGGACCGCCTGTAAGCCGCCGTTGGCCACCGCGATATTGGCCAGCAGCTTCCAACCGGTGTCCTGCAACGATACCTGTACGGTCACTCCATTCAGGGTCAGAGATTCCGCCTCTAGTCCTTCGCTATAGAATCGCTGCGAGCCTTCCGTTCCCGCCAGCCATCGCACCTTGCCATCTTTCATAACCGCCGGTTGGCGCACGCTCTTCGTTGGGGCGATGACCTCGCCCTTGGCTACATTGATCCACACCACGTAGCCACTTTTGCCATCCTCAGTGCGCACCTTGACGGTGTACCCTTCGGTGCTGGAGAGCAACGAGACGGGCTGGCCGCAATCCAACTGGGCAACCAGTTTGAGCGGCAGAGCTTGTTCCACGTCAACCGTCATCGGAACTTTCGCGCCACCGCGGCAAAGAACGCTGCCAATAATTGGGTCGCCGGTGAGGGTCGACAGAGGCTTAGAGATTTGTTGAGCTGAAACGGCGTGCGCGAGCGCGAGACTACCCACAATTGCGGAAAATCTAAGTTTATTTGTCATGTTTAATCCCCACGCCTTTCGCTACCCTCAGATTTGCAAGTTCTAATGTTCCCTCTCGCACATTTTTGCCGGGACCTCGGTTTGGGTCGATAGGAAGTCAGTCATGCTTGCGCCGGTACTAAAGTTACGTAAGGCTTTGGACATTTCGGTCCGCTAGGCCTCATCAGCGTCCACCGCTCCGCAACCGCGCAGGCAAATTTCATCGACGGCACGGAAGTGAAAAAAAACAGTCAGTGTCGGTTTAAAATAGGTGTGGGCAATGGGCTGTCGGAGAGGAACTCCTCTTCTTGACTCATCCGCCCTTTGCAGTTCAAATCATTTACTCAAATCCCAGCGGTGACGCAACCCAGGGGATCTAAGAATTGTTGCCGATGGGAATCAGCGTACTCGACCTCTCCGCTTATGTCGGTCTAGTCGCCGTTGCGGCCGTGACCTTGAACATGGTCCTCGGCATAATGATGGCATTTCGCTACAGTCCTGTTCGTTCCTGGCCCCATCGAAGATTCAATTATTTCCGATTGCATAATTGGCTCGGATACATCGCGCTCGCTGCATCATTGCTGCATCCCGCGCTGCTGCTGCTCAATAAAAAACCGATCTTCCGAGTTCGCGATCTGCTCTTTCCGGTGTATTCACCCAGCCAGCCGTTGGAAAATACGGTTGGAGCGGTGGCGCTATATCTCCTCGCTTTTGTAGTTATCACCTCGTACTTCCGCCTGCGACTCGGACGCCACTTGTGGAAAGCATTTCACTTCGTCATTTATATCGCTGCGCTCCCGCTGTTCTTCCATAGTCTGCTGACCGATCCCGACCTGAAAAATTCCGTAGATTGGCTTGATGGTGGGAAAATCTTTATTGAGCTAGCGCTTCTAGCGATCGTTGTCCTGACAGTGCTTCGCTTTCGCAAAGCGCGTATTCATCTTTGATTTCGTGCCCGTTAGTTACAGCATGATCAAGCCGTGGCGGATCCCAGAGGTAACCGCTTCGGTGCGGCTGGACGCGTTCAACTTGCCCATGATGGATGCCACATGGAATTTGACAGTGTGCTCCGAGATACCCAGCCGCGTGGAAATTTCTTTATTTCCCCAGCCCTCCACCATCATGCCCAAGACTTCAATCTCACGCGGGGTTAAAGCCTCAACCAGCGGTGGCGACACCGCCGCCCGGCGTGATGCGCTGCTTTCTCGCAGAAGAGTATCGACGCCTTCGGGTAGCAGCACAGCCAGCCCCGCGCCGACCGCTACCACCGCAGCGACGATTCCAACTGGGCTCATGTTTCGCGGCAGCACGGCTCTGACGCCGTTACGCAAAGCGTCCAGGTCCCGCTCCGAATTTGCATCGTCTACCAAGAGGACAATCGCCACCGGAGCTTCTTCTGAAAGCTTCAGGATTTCTTCCGGCAGTGCTTTATCTTGACCAGTGATTTCGGCGACGAGCACGTCTGGTTGCCGTTCTTCGAGGTTCTCGGAAAGCTGTCCTAAGTCCGAAAGAAAGCCCACAACCTGCAAGGACGTGTTCGCGCGCAACAAATCTTCCAATCCACGCTGTGAAATGGAAGACGACGCCACAATCAAAACGCGAATCATGCTGCGACGCGACGGGCCATCCCGAGTTTGACAGCAACCCGGCGAATATTTCGTCTGTCCCCTCGAAGAAAGAGCAGACTCAAAATCCGTTCAGCGGTTCCCTGAAGGACGATTTCCAGGTCGCCGACAGAACGGAAAAACACACCTTCGACCCCAACCAGGATGTCGCCGATCATGAGTGACGCCATGTTCGCGGGCCCTCCAGGAGTGACTCCCATTACCAGCAGTCCAATTCTGTTCTCGTCGCGTACAACAATTCGCACCGGACGGATCTCCACTCCAAGTACCGAATGCGAAGGTCCGTTGGCGAGAAATCGCGCGACATCATTACTCGGAATCGCGAGCGCCAGGCCTCCCGCCACCATGGTATTGATGCCTAAGACTTGACCTTGGGCATTCGCCAGCGGCCCGCCTGAATTTCCCGGCGCGAGTTGCACATCGGCTTGCAGCCACGAACTCATCCCCAGACCACGTACCGAGCCGGCAGCATGAATAATCCCTGTGCTCAGCGCTCCGACAAACCCCAGCGGATTGCCAACTGCCAACACCAGTTCTCCAACTCGCGCTTTGCTTGAATCCGCCAGTGTCGCCGCTGGCAGACCAGAGGGGGAAGCGAGCAAGGCGGCCAAGTCTCGCGTGAGGTCCCGCGACGTTACGACCGCCTCCAAAGTGCGACCGTCCCACAGCTTTACCTGCGCCTGCGAAGACCGCACTACATGCGCGTTGGTGACGATTAATCCGTCTGCACCGAGGATAACGCCGGATCCGAATCCTCGCCCGCTGCTGCTCACTTGCACCGTAGTGCGCCGCAGAGCTTCAGCCACTTCACCGAATCCATCTTGTGTCATGGCGTTTAGCTCCTGCGCGGCCGTTCTGCGATTTGGACGGACAACTCCACAAGTTTGCCGCCACGGATCGCTTGAACCGTCCTGGATTTTCCAACCGCGTCCGCATTTAAGACCACCTGCAAGTCGTCGGTTTGTTCCAACACGTGGCCTTCCAGAGTTACGAGGATGTCGCCGATCATCAGACCGCCGCGTTCCGCGGGTCCTCCCGGCTCGACGCTTAGCACAATGATTCCATCGCTGTTGGCTAGCGAGAGTTTGTTTTTCAAATCGGCGGGAATCGAAACCGGCTGCAAACCGATTCCAAGATAACCGCGTGGAATGTGCCCTTTTTCCAGTAACGTCGCGGTTACGCGGTTCACGGTCGAGACGGGAACGGTAAGAGGCGCCACGCGCGAAAGTGCCGCGGTGGCCATTCCTATAATTCGTCCTTCCACGTCAACGACGCTGCCGCCAGACGAGCCTGGATACAGCGCGACGTCCAGGCGAATATAGCGATCAAGAGTTCCCCCAGCCCAGATGCGGCGAGAATCAGCAACCAGGCTCACCGCTCCCAGTGACGCCATCAACCCATTTTCCTGGTGGCGGCCCAGCACCAACGCCAGATTGCCTATGCGAGCTGCTGACGCTTCGCTAAATTGCGCGGGAGATTCACCCAACCCCTCCACCTTTAGCACCGCAACATCAGTGCCGCCATCGCGGCCTACCAGCGTGGCCTTTAACGTCCGTCCGTCCGCCAGCGTCACCGCGATATCTTCATCGCGCTTCACAGCATGATTCGCGGTAACCACCACATCCTTCCGCCAATGTATTCCGCTCGAACTGCCGTGTGATCGTCCACCGACATTGACGACCGAAGAGCCGGCTCGCTCCGCGGCAGCCGCTAATTGGTTAGAAATCTCTACTAGTGCGCTTCCCATTTCTAATTCCTCCAGAAGCCAGTTTGCGGAACTTTATTGGTGCGCACATCAGTCAATTAGCTAGGTAGAAGACCGGAAGAAAGACTGGGCAGCAGGGAAGTAAGCACTAATTCGATGCTCCGACCGAGCGTCTTATGGAGGACCTGCACCGCCCGCTGCACGTTCTGTCTCCGCACCAGCTCCCATGTGTTTCCTAGCGCGAACAAGTTCCCAGGCTGACGCGGCGGCAATTGCGGTTAGCACGCAGAGCACCGGATCGATGGGGTGGCGATAGCGCAGATCCGCGTGCGTAACGTAATACAAGCATGGAAAAATTAACGGAAATACCGCGAGAGGAAAAGTTATTGCGCTTCGGCTTCGCCACAAGACCAGTACTCCGGCAAATGCTCCGGCTGCAGTAAGCAAACTGGACAATAATATTCCCCTGACTAGGTTGGAATCCGTTTCGCGAAAAGTTCTAGATGGCGATTCCACGCCGCTCCAAAAAGCCGCGAACTTTCTTTCCGCGAGTCGCAATTCCAAACCGGAATGCGACGCCATAAAAGAAATGGCGAACTGCCATTTCTCCTGCATGTAGGCAGTCTCTCCGAGCTGCGCATATCTTCTTGTTTCTTCCGTTCTGGTGATCACCTTTCTGCCGTTCCGAGCGTGCTCATCGAAAATGTCATTGTTACCGAGCCACAACTCGAACGGCAGGTTCGAACGCAGCGGAATAAATCGATGAAAAGTGGTGTAGTTGCGTATCGTCCAGGGCACGCAACACAAGATGGCGACCCCGGCCGCCATCAATACACGCTTCCATCGCAGACGGCTTTCGCCGAGACCGCAATAGGCTTGCCTGCCGCGGCGAGCAAGCCATCCCAGGAAAAATGGCAGCAGCGTGCCGAGCGCCGGATTGGTCATCAGCGCGAATCCCCACAACAGCCCGTATCCACACCAATTGAAAACGCGGCCTGATTCCGCGAGCGCCAGCGTCGCCCATAAAATTGTGGCCGACAGGAGTGCTGACAGGGAAGTATCCCAAATCCACTCGAAGGGCATCATGATCGCACCCGGAAAAAACGCCCATAGCCACGCCGCCAAGCTGGCCACACCCAAACCGCCTATTCGTTTTCCTGCAAAGAAAACTGGCACGCAAGCCGCCGAGGAAAAAAGAATATTCAGAAAGACGGCAGCAAAAAAAGCTGTCGTCGTAAAAGTTCCAAAAATCTTAAATATCCTCGCGATCAATACCGGATAAACCGGCGCAAGCCAAGCGGTTGGGCCAGTATCCGTGCGAAACACCGAGCCGAAGCCTTGGCCTTGCGCCAGCGAATACGCGATGTTTCCCGTTTCCTGCTGAAACGGAACAATCGCTAAAACTCCCGGCGGAATTTTGCGCGCCTCATCCCACGCGAAGGTGATTCGCGCAGCCATCGCTACCAGCACCATGAACACAAGCGAGGTTACTGCCCCTCGAATCGCCTTTTTCATGCAAAATTCCCCTGGGTCAGCATTATTTCGCCTAACGTGAAATTTTTATCCTCATTCCCACGTATCATTAATTGACACCAAGATTGACGCCAAACTCGTGCCCCTTCCCGCTCCCGCCATCCGACTCGATCATATCTCCCGCCACTACACCATGGGTGCGAGCAGCGTGCGCGCTGTCGATGACCTTTCTCTGGTGATTGCCCAAAATGAATTTCTCGCTCTTCTCGGCTCTTCAGGTTCCGGCAAATCAACACTGTTGAACTTAATTGGCGGGCTGGACCGCCCAACCTCCGGCTCCATCGTTTCCAATGGGCAGAATATCGCCTCACTTTCTTCTATGGAGCTGGCGCGCTATCGCCGCCATACCGTCGGCATGATTTTTCAGTCCTTCAATCTGCTCACGCGGATGACACTGGAAGAAAATGTCGAGCTGCCGCTTCGCCTCGCAGAAGTTGATCGGGCGGAACGTGCCAGCCATGTGCGGGAAGCATTGGAACGCGTGCGGCTGACGCATCGGTTAGGCCATCGGCCCGTGGAACTTTCCGGCGGGGAGCAGCAGCGCGTGGCCATTGCACGTGCGCTGGTCAATCGCCCGAAAATTCTTCTTGCTGATGAACCGACCGGCAATCTTGATTCCGCCACTGGTGAAGCCATTCTCACTTTGCTCCAGGAACAAACGAAGTACGGCATGACCATCGTGATGGTGACCCACGAGCGCGCTCTGGCGGAAAAATTCGCTGATCGTCTGGCCATCATGGGCGACGGCAAGCTGTTGTCCACGTCGGCGGCGAAAGGTCTCGCGCAATGAAGGCACGCGACCTCACCGACTTGGCGCTGCGCAATCTGCGCGAAGCTTTGTTTCGCAACGCCCTTACCACACTCGGCGTCGCTGTAGGAGTAGCTTCTCTCGTAGCCATGCTTTCGCTTGGCGTAGGCCTTCAAGAGCTCGCTTCCAAGCGCCTTTCGCAGAGCGGGCTGTTCGACACAATTTTGGTAACGCCCAAAAACAGTTTTCGTGGTCCCGGCCGGTCGCAACGCGAAGAGCAGCCTAACAAACCGGTCCGCGTACTTGATGAAGACGCTCGCAAAGAGATCGAAAAGTCTCCTAATGTAGTGGAAGTCTATCCACAAATCCGTTTCTTCACAGAAGTGCGCTTCAAGAACAAACCCTTCGCCACGGTGGTCGCGGGCATGCCTGAATCCTCCAAAAATTCCGGTTCCTTCGATGGCATGAAGGGCCAGTTCTTTTCAGCGCCCGCTGCCGATGAAGCCATTCTGCAAATTGAATTCGCAAAAGAACTTTCCGAAAACGCCGACTCGCTGATTGGGCAGGATTTGGTGCTGCGTTACGCAGAACGTCAAGCACTGCAACCGAACGCCAGTCCTGCGGATCACCTCGCGGAGCCCTCCGGTGGTTTTTCGGTAGTTCCGAAAGAGCTGCGCCTCAAAATCATTGGCGTCGTGGAAACGGAGCCCGCTCAGGGATACGGCGGCTACGGCAACGCACGCCTGCTAATCCCTCTGGAAACTGCCGCAACGTTGCGTGCCGCGCAGGTGAATGATTTGCGCGACATCGTACGTGATTCAGCCGCGAATAAGACTAGCTATGCGTCGCTTTCTGTGCGCGCCAAGTCTCCCTCGCAGGTTGAGGCCGTCGAAGCCTCCATCAAGAATCTCGGCTTCAATGCGTTCTCTCTTCTGGATGCCTCGAAATCGCTGCGCACTTTTTTCTCTGTCTTTGATTCACTTTTGGGTATTTTTGGCGCTTTGGCGCTAGCAGTCGCCACGCTTGGCATCGTCAATACCTTGGTTATGTCCATTCTAGAGCGACGCCGCGAGATCGGCGTGTTAAAAGCTCTTGGAGCCGCCGATTCCGATGTACAGCGGCTTTTTTTTGTCGAAGCCGGGGTCATGGGTTTGCTTGGTGGAATTCTGGGCGTGACCTTTGGCTGGTTATTGGGACGCGCGGTCACCTACGGCACTAACGTGTATCTGCACCGCCAAAATCTCAATTCAATTGAGCTCTCTTCCGTTCCGTGGTGGCTGGTGCTGGCTGCGCTCGTCTTCGCGGTGCTTGTGAGTCTCGCGGCGGGGCTCTATCCTGCTTCCCGTGCAGCCAAGCTCAATCCTGTTGACGCTCTTCGTTATGAATAAGCTGGCGCAGCGATGCGTCGAATTGTGCTTACTAATTTGCACACTTTATATGCCGCGTCCGGCATTGGCGGCGACGGGGCGCGTAGAATGCAATTCCGTCCCCAGCAAAATCCTAGCCCGCCCCGTGCCTTACTGCATCGTTCTTCCACCTTCGTTTGATGCCGATAAAGCGCGGACCTTCCCCGTCCTGTATTTCTTCCATGGTCTTGGAGATAACGAACAATTCTTTGTCCATTCCGGCGCATGGAATCTGCTGGAGGACATGCGCGACAAAGGCGAGCTCAAAGATTTTCTAATCGCCACCCCCGATGCACGCTCCACGTTCTATATCAACGCTCGTGATGGCAAAGAGAGCTACGAGGATTTTCTGCTGCAGGAGTTTTTCCCCTACGTGGAAAAGCATTATCGAGTGGCAGCCGGCCGGGCCAATCGAGTCATTTCCGGAATTTCGATGGGGGGTTACGGCGCTCTGTACCTGGCATTCCGGCACCCACAACTCTTTTCCTCGGTAAGCGCGCATAGCGCCGCATTGATAGAAAAGCTGCCCAAGTTTTTGGCCGGTGCGCTGCCAAATTCGCCCCGGGCACGCGTGCTGGGCGGCGCGTTTGGAAATCCGCCCGACCCCGTTTTCTGGCAGGCGCACAATCCCATCGTCATTGCAGGTACGGCAAATTTAGTGCGTCTGAATATTTATTTTGATTGTGGAGACCGGGATGACTTTGGTTTTGACGCTGGAGCGGTTGCTCTCGACAAAGTGCTGACGTCTCGCCAAATTCCTCACGAATTTCACATCTACCCAGGCCGCCATGACGCCGCGTACTTTGCCGAACATCTTCCAGCATCGCTGGAATTTCACTCGCGCCATTTTCCGAAGTAGTGAACCCAAATGGTGGGCCCGAGTAGCGGGACCAATCGCGGCTGCCTAGCGGCTGGCAATACTTTTCATTCGCTGGTCATTGTGGTTCAGGAGCACCCGGAGTTTCTGATGGCCTGACAGCGGGCGCATCCGGGCCGTCTTTTGGCTTGCCCACGGTGGATATGCTTTCGACGTTGAATCTTTTGTAGTCCGAGTAGCGGATGACGGCGTTTACCTTAAAGCCTTTCACCAGCAAAACGCGAACGCCAACGTGAACTTCTGCGTACGTCGGCAGCCATACTTCGTTGTTGGTAAACGCTTGCTCAAAAACGAAGCTCGTACCTTTCTGCAAATTGGCCAGCATACCCGCGGCTAACTTGAAGTCGCCTACGAAATAAGCTTCGAGGCGCGCCACGTCGTGGCTTTTTTCGTCTATCCAGACGACGCCCGCCAGCTTCTGCACCAGTTTTTCCGCGAGTTTGTGGGGTTTAAACTCCGGGTTCGGCTCGAAATCAAAAACAAGTACGTCCTGTCCGCGGAAGCGCTCACGCCGGGGATTCACAAACTGGCACGCCCGCAAGAAAACCTCGATGCCCGGATCGTCATCGTCTTTCTTTGCCTTTTCTTTATCCCTGGCATCCTTTTTCTCGTGCTCGCGGATTTCTTTCTGAGTTCTTTCGTTTTCCTTCTTTTGTTCTTCTTCACCCAGGGGCTTGCCGTCTTTGCCGGTCAGCGTCGAAATCTCGTCGCCGTCCAAATAGAAGAAGGTGTACTCCTTGGCCTCGCGTTTGGTCACTTTTCCGGTTTTGTCGTATTCGGTTTCTTCTTCCGCGCGGCTGCCGGTGTAATTCTCCTTTATTTTGTCGATGGCTTTCTGATTGTCGTCGATTTCCTTGAACAGTGCTTTGAGGTCGGGCAACTGTACCTGCGACTTCTTCGGAAAATCGAAGACTCTCTCGCCTACCGTGCCATTCACAACCGTGCGAGTGACGGCAATGTCATAAACGTCGCTTCCACGGTGTAGTTCGATTTTGAAAGGAAGTTTCACACCGTCCTGCGTGCGGTAATCGGCGTACAGGATCTGCTCATCGATGCCACCGATTGATGCTGCTTCTTTCACGATAAGGTGCGTCTGCGGGTCGAAGAAAATCTCCCGCTTCAAACCTGCGGAGGTGATCACTTCAATCTGCAGTGTATCTTTCCCGCGCACCTGCGCATGCCCGATAATGGCGAGTCCTAGCTTGTTCTTTTTCGCGTTGACCAATCGCGAATTGTAGTACTGGCCTGCGGCTTCCAGTTGAGCGCCTTCCGGCCCCACCAGGGTCGCAAGTTCGCCGGCGTTCTGGTGCCAGGCGGATTTCCCGTTGTAGGCCTCGATCGAGGTTCGATCACCATCGACCAGTTCTGAATAATAGCGGTTCGGCTGCTTGGTAATCAGGGTGTACGTGCCAGCCCTCTCGTTCGCGCGATTGGCGAACGTACCTTCGAGCGTCAGGGTTTTGACCCTCGTTAAAACTTTTGAATTGCCCTCGGCTTTGATGTACTGGTCTACAATCTTGGCAGCGTCCTGCGCATGGGCAGGAATGGTGATAAACGCCGGGATGAGCGCGATAATTGCCCGAAGCAGCCGCGTGCGCATAGGTCTTACTGTTATGAACGCAGAAACGCGTGAAAGGTTTCAGTCCATGCCGGCGTCGATTGGTTAGGAGGGCGGATTAATGACGACCGCAACAAACAACGGGATAGTCCACCAACCCAGCAAACACTCTGTGGAACAAACGGTCGAAGCGCTTCAGAACATCCTCAAATCCAAAGGAGTCGCGGTGTTCGCGTTAATCGACCACAGTGGAGAGGCAGAAAAACTGGGCTTAAAAATGCGGCCTACCAAGTTACTGATTTTTGGTAACCCAAAGGCGGGCACCCCATTGATGTTGGCGTCGCCCAGCAGCGCCATCGACCTCCCGCTGAAGTTGCTGGTCTGGGAAGACGCCCAAGGCAAAGTCTGGGTTTCGTACAACAGCCCCGAATACCTGAGAGAGCGGCACGGGCTGCCTCGGGAGCTGATGCGAAACATCGCGGTCGCAGAAGGTCTAGCGACTAAAGCCGGGGAATGAATCCGCGAAGATGCGGCGCCGTTCGAACGGGGAATGTCGACGCGCCGAAAATGACACTTTTGGCTCGAAGCAGTTTCCAGTTGGAAGAGAAATTTCTTGTTTCACGTGAAACCGATTTCATTCGAACGCGAGTGTCATTCGAACGTGCGTGTCTTTCGAATGCGGTACTCGTTCGAACGGACATTGCAGTTCGAATCGAGCAGTCGCCCGGTCGTTGTTAAACATAGCGCTGATACTCATCACCGCAAGCAACGACTCCAAGTAGAGTTGGTTTTCATGATATGAAAGGGGCCGGGCTTCACCGGTTACGGAAGAGCCCAGCCCTTGTGTTGGTGTTGATGTTGCAGCGGACGAAACTTGAGATGCGCTCTGAAGTTCCAGGCCCGCTTTTATTTACGACCTAGAAACCCCGCCGAGCCTCGTCGGCTTCTTCAGCCAAGCGCATGAGCGCAGAGACAATTCCTGTATTTTTGCCGGTCGCGGGGTCAAGGAACAGTCCGTCCGCGGCAAAGCTGGCGACGGACGCTACGGCCCCGCCCTGGGCTGTGGACGTTGGACGGACGATCGATACCGGCCCCAACTTGGGATCCAGGAATACGGTCGGCTCGGGCATGATCAAGTTGGTCTGGAAAGAATCAGCGGCAGCGGTACTCTTCACTCCAGTATTCGGATCGATCCCGCTGTTGAGGTTGGGGAAGGTCAAACTGCCATCGGTGATGTTAGTGGCGTTGCCGGCTTTGTCGTGCCAGGTTTGGAAGTGCATAATTTCGCTACCACCAATGCTCAGCAGTACACGTAAAACTTCCAGGTCGGTGACTTTTTGGGCGAGCGTGGGATACAAGCTGCTGCCGCCTTGCTCGATAAACGCAAAGTGAAAGCCCGCCGTATTGGCGATGGCTTGGAGATGGTTGGAAATGTTACCGGATTTATCTACGCCGAGATCGGCGTCGCTTAAAGGAATAGCTGGATGTTGTCCTTTGGCCAGATCAGGCACGGCATTCTCGAAGGTTCCTCCGAGATCCGGATTCGCGCTGTCGCTGCGGTAACGGGTCCACCATGAGGTGTCGATGGTTAATTGTTTCAAGTTAGTCAGGCGGCCGTTCTGCGGCACGCCGGTTACTGCGCTCGGGGGCAGAATTGCAAAACTGCTCAGATCTATTGGTTTTCCGCCCTTGGACTGCAGGTAATTGTTCAGGAATCTGTGGTGACTGATTTCGTCGTCGGTATTATCGGCAATATATTGAGGCATATCGCCATCTAACACTAGAAGCCCAGTAATGTAATCGGGCGCAAGTCCGGTTTTGAATGGGATATCGATGGGGGACAGCCCTTGATTCGTGGCCCCGCCGAGTTCGGCGTACTGTATCCAGAGATCGGCTTCGACCTGCTCGAGGGCGCTTAGAAACGTGAGAATGGCAATATCACCTTTTGTGACACGGCTTTTGCTCTCGTCGGCGAACACGCTGGTGGCATTGCCGACGAGGCCGGCTCCGATGGCCACTGCTCCCCCAGCCAACGCACCGGTCTTAAACAGCGACCTCCGATTCACTGAACGCTCCATAAGACTCTTTTCCTTTTCCATTTCATCCCTTTCTTTCTGTTGTTTGAAATTTGTGCCGCGGAGGAGCTACGGTAATTGGATCTGAATCGAGAAGTGCCACGGAGTGGTCACGCGTTTGTCCAATTTTTGTAATGTCTCTGGTACTCCGTTGCGCAGAGAGTTTTGCTTTTCAAGCGATGGACGCGGCGAATTTCAGAGTTTTGGCATCCAATAAACGCAGATGATTGACCTGCTGGCCACTTTGATTATCAAGATTCGTATACAGATATGCAGTGTTCGCTGAGTTGGCAGTAGCGCTTCCTGCTGTTCTGTAATATGGAAATATAAATTTCGTAGTGATTGTCAACGAGCAATCGGTCGTCAAAGAGGATCACCATGCGAATAAATCGGCGCTCCCAACTTCATTTCAAGCTCATTGCAATGACAGCACTGTTTGCCTTTTTGCCACTTGCGGCCAGATGTCAAAACGCTGCCACTCCTCCAACTCCAGCGTCAACAGAGATGGCCGCCGACATAAAAGCCGTGGTAGCGTCGGTGAACCACCTGCAATCGCAGGTTGAAACCCTGAATTCGCAAATGGCCGAGTTGCGGAATGCGCAGCAGGAAGCGCTGCGAGAGGCCGAACACCTGCGGACCGAACTTAGTCAAATCAAAGAGCAACTGGCGGCCAAAACCGGCAACACCCCGGTGCTTTACGAAGCCCATCCGGGACCATCGCAGGTGTCGTCTACATCCGTTCCGTACTCGTCATCATTGTCCTCCGCTTCGGCAAGTTCACCGGGGCAAGCACGGCCACCCGACGATTCTTCACATGGAGATTTGCAACAGAGAGTCTCCAAGTTGGAAGACGACCAGGAATTGATGAATGACAAAATTGTTGAGCAAAGCCAGACTAAAGTGGAAAGTGGTTCAAAATATCGCGTGCGGCTGTCTGGCCTTGTACTTCTCAACACCGCGGTCACGCGCGGCGCGGTGGATAATCTCGACATCCCTCAATTTGCAGTGCCACCCGAGGCGCCCGGAGTAGCGGGATCTTTTTCGGGCTCACTTCGTCAATCGCAAATTGGAGTTGAAACTTTCGGGCCAGATTTTGCCGGCGCCCGCACCAGCGCCAACGTGAAATTTGATTTCGCGGGAGGCTTCCCGAACATATCAAATGGCGCGGCGTTCGGCGTCGTCCGTTTGCGCACCGGAACGGTGCACCTGGATTGGGCAAATACCTCCATAGTTGCGGGGCAGGATGCTATTTTCTTCGCGCCGCTTACTCCCACGACTCTCTCTTCTCTGGCAATTCCCGCCCTATCTTATTCCGGCAATCTGTGGAGCTGGACTCCGCAGGTCCGCATCGAGCATCGCTTCGCGCTCTCCGAAAACTCGGGAATTCGAATTCAGGCGGGCATTCTGGATTCGTTGACCGGGGATATTCCGCCGTTTCAGAGTTATCGTTCCCCAAGCGTCGGAGAAGCATCGGGCCAGCCGGCTTACGCAACGCACATCGGCTACCGCCGGCGTATTTTTGGCAGGGATTTGAATCTTGGAATCGGCGGCTATTATGGACGTCAGAATTGGGGGTTTGGCCGAGCTGTCGATGGATGGGCCGGCGGCACCGATGTCAGCGTGCCACTCGGAGAGTTCCTTGATTTCAGCGCGGAGTTTTATCGCGGCCGCGCGGTCGGCGGATTGGGCGGCGGAGTTGGCCAGAGTATTCTGCTGTCTGGGTCGGTGTACAACGCAAAAACCGCGATTTATGGACTGGACTCCACTGGTGGTTGGCTGCAATTGAAGTTCAAACCGAAACCCAATTTCGAGGTCAACTTCGCTTACGGGGAGGACCAACCGTTTGCCGGGGAATTGAAACGATTCCCGGCGACTGCGCTTTATTACGGTTACTCGATTTCCAGGAACCAGAGTCCATTTGTTAACTTTATTTATCGAGTGCGGTCGGATGTGCTCTTCTCGATGGAATATAAACGACTGCAAACCAATCCGTTGAATAGCAACGCAAACATCGCCAATCAAGTGATCATGAGCTTAGGGTATGCGTTTTGACGCGGGCCAACAGATGACAAAGTTCTTCAAGGCGCTCGGCAGCTTGATCCTGTTGGCAGCATATTTGGACGGGTCACAAGTCCACGCTCAGCAAAAAGTGGTCTCCGCCAGAGTGGAGATTGCGCGGTCCAACGTTACAGATGCCGCGAAAACCTCGGGAAGCAAAGTGTCTGAAGCTTCCAATGTGGCCGTCTGGCTGGTGCCTCTTGATCCGACGGGCGAGGCTATGCCGGTTTCGAGCAAGTTGCCAAATCCGCCGCGACTGGTGCAACGGAACAAGACTTTCGAGCCCCATGTCTTGATTGTGCGCCTCGGGACCATGGTGGAATTCCCGAACCAGGACCCCTTCTTTCACAATATTTTTTCGCTCTACGATGGCCGGCGTTTTGATCTGGGGTTGTATGAGTCCGGGACCAAGCGCAGCGTCAAATTCGATCGTCCCGGCGTGAGCTTCCTGTTCTGCAACATTCATGCGGAAATGAGCGCAGTGGTGTTATCCGTCGAGACGCCGTTTTTTGCGCTTTCCGACCGCAACGGAAACGTGGCCATACGCAACGTTCCGGACGGTCGATATGAGATGCACGTGTGGTACGAACGGAGCGCGCCGGAGCTGTTACAAGAGTTGACGCGAATTGTAACGGTTTCGGACTCTTCACGGAGTCTGGGGTTGGTGCATCTAACCGAAGTGCCTAATTTCACGTTGGCGCACAAAAACAAATACGGGCTGGATTACGTTCCACCTCCTAGACCCGACTACGACCACCCTTGACTTCAAATCCGTAAGTCCGAGCAGGCAAAGCGCCGCCGAGGGCCGTCAGTTCTCTAAAATCCCGATTTTACAATTTGTTTACAATCTCCCAACACCGCACTGACATCCCGTTATGCGAGCTCTCCTATCCTTCGTTCTGCCGCCGCCGGGTGGTGTCGGGGATCCATATTTGCCTCCGGTGTGCGGGGAATAAATCTAAGGCCGTGGCCGTCTAACGAGATGACCAAACGGTCTTTGCGGGCAATGCTCGGCAAGAAATAGAAACCAAAGCTGATCCGAAGCGTAGTTGTATAATAACGCTACCCTTCAACCGCAAAGCGTAGCCGCTCGACGGGATGTTTGCCGTCCGGTCCAAAGGAAAACATGGATACGGTACTGGTAGTCGAAGATAGTCGCCCGATGCAACGAACCTTGCAGCGTCTGTTCGAGTCTGACGGGTTTGCCGTGCAGATTGCTTCGGACGGCGTCGCTGGCCTCGAAAGCTTTCGAAAGCAAAGCCCCAACGTGGTGGTGCTGGATCTGAAGCTTCCATACATGCCCGGTAAAGAAGTCTGTCGTGCGTTCAAGGCTCACTCCGCATCTGTGCCCGTGATTGTGCTGAGCGCCAACAATGAGGTGGAAGACAAAGTACTGTTGCTGGAACTGGGTGCGGACGACTACGTAACCAAGCCGTTCAGCCCCAAGGAACTACTTGCCCGGGTGCGACGCGCGATGCGCCGGAGTGGCCAGCCGGCGGAGGCGTCTGGCTCCGGAAGCCAACATGATGTGCTGGCCTTTGACGAAGTATTGGTGGACTTTACAAGCATGGTCGCTACCCGCGGCGCAAAATCGCTGACATTCACAGCCCAGGAATACAAACTCCTGAAATACTTTGCAAATTACCCCTCCCGCGTAATTTCCAGGGAAGAATTACTGAACGAAGTGTGGGGTTACCAGAATTATCCGACCACCCGGACCGTGGATAACCATGTACTGCGTCTGCGCCAAAAACTCGAACCGGACCCGGCCAATCCGCGCTACTTCCTAACCATGCATGGCTCCGGTTACAAGTTCTCACCCACCGATTCGGGGCTCTCTTCCGAGAAGTAATGCCGCCCGCTTGGAGACTCATGGCGCGCCTGCGATTGCGCACCCAGCTTCTTGTTGGCACGCTGTTGATCATCTGCGCTCTATTGGGATCGCTGCTGGTAATCGTTCGTCACATTGTGCGCGCCGAGATTGCCGATGGCGTGCAACAAAGTACGGACGCCTCGCTGCACGCCTTTGAAGATGTCCAACGGCAGCGCGACATTGAACTTTCGCGGACGGCAGCCTTGATGGCTGAACTGCCTCCCCTCAAAGCAGTCATGGCTACCCAACACGCCCTGACGATTCAAGACGCTTCGGAACCGTTCTGGAAGCTCGCTGGCAGCCAACTCTTCGTGTTGTCCAGTCCCGACGGTCAGATCTATGGTTTTCATGTGTCCGAGCACGGATGGGATGCCCGGCTCGCTGAGGTTAGCCTCAAAAGATCCATCGAGCAGGGCGACGATTCGGCGTGGTGGTACGGTCAAGGCCAACTCTACCGCGTCTTCCTCCATACCATTTTTGCGGGGGCGGGGAATAACCAGAGACAGGTCGGCATCATCGCCGTTGGGTATCAAATTGATTCTAGCGTCGCGGCACAGTTGTCATTGGCGTCGGGTAGCCAGATCGCGCTGGTTACCGGCGATCAAATCATTGCTACAACTCTCTCCCCATCGGAACAGAAGGCGCTTGGCCGAATGCGATCGGATTGGCCCGGGTCCACCAAGTCTCAAGAGCTGGAGCTGGGCGCAAGTTCCTACCAGGCGGCCGATGTGTTGCTGCACGCAGGGCCGCCGGCGGATGTACGGTGTTATGTACTTATGTCACTCGAGCCGTCCAATGCCTTTCTCCGCAGGTTGAATCGCACCATTATCATTTTGGGCGTGTCTGCCATTGTGTTGGCCGGACTGCTGCTCAGTTTCGTTTCGCGCACCATTACCCATCCTCTGGATGATCTTGTCGCGGGCGTTCGAGCATTGGCGGGTGGCGACTACGTTTACTCCATTAATCCCCGTGGCAGCAGCGAAGTCGCGGAACTTGGAGAAGCTTTTTCCAAGATGCGAGGCGAATTGCTCGCTGCGGAACAGCGACGTTTTGCCACCGAAAGAATCGCCGCGCTGGGTAGAGCCGCAAGTTCTATTTCTCACGATTTGCGGCATTACCTGGCCGCCGTAGTAGCTAACGCCGAATTCCTTTATGAAGCGGAAAAGTTAAAGCTCAATCGCGACGACATCTACGCCGAAATTAAAACCGCTTCCGAGCAAATGACCGACTTGCTGGATTCGCTGCGCGAACTTTCTCGAGGGGAAGGCTCGATTTCCCCACGTCCCGCCTCCATCGACAACACCATTCGTCACGCCGTGGACGCCGTGCGTGCTCGGCCGGAAATGCGCAACCGGGAAATTGTGATTCGAACCACTGGGGATATGCGTGGCACCTTCGATCCGCAAAAGATTGAACGTGTCTTTTTTAATCTGGTGCTGAATGCCTGTGAGGCCTCCGTCACCACGCAAGGTGAAATCGAAATTGAATTGCTTTCCTCGCCCACGGTATTTGAGATTCGCGTAATCGATCACGGCTCCGGCGTACCGTCCGCCATTTGTCACACGTTGTTCGATCCATTTGTGAGTTCCGGGAAATCAAACGGAACCGGCTTGGGACTGGCCATAGTCAGCAAAGTAATTCATGACCACGGCGGTTCCGTGGCGGTGGAGGAGACTTCCATGTTAGGAACCACTTTTTTGGTCAGGCTGCCCCGCGTTCCACAAGTCCTGCACGAAGCCGCCCACGCAATCAGCCTTTGACATCCTTCCTGCATAAACACTCAGTTTTTGTGCCCATCGGCCCGGCGCGCATCGGGACAATTTTATGGCGGCATGTAGACAACCTATTTGCCAGACCGCGACAACCTTTGTCCTCCCTCCAAGCACAATTCTCAATAACGAGAGCCGCAAGCAGGCGAATTCCCGGCCTCCATCTCAGAGAGGAAAATTAAATTATGTTTTCACGATCACTAGGTAAAATCTCAGGGGTTGTTTTGTTTTGTCTCGCAGTGGGCACTACCGCATCCGCTCAATATGGTGGTGGCACCGCCGGAATGCCCGGGGCTACTGGAACCGGTAACATGGCGGCCCCAGGAACACCCAATTACAGTTACGGCAACGGTAAAGCGATCGGTATCGGCGTAGGAGCCGCAGCCGGCGCCGCCGTCGGCATCGCCTTGTACATGCATCACCGCCACGTCAAGGCTAACGAAGAGGCTCAGGCAGTTCAATCACCCAAGTCCGAAGCTTCGATCATCGGCTGCACACAGTCTTCGTTAACTGGAATCACGTTAAAGAACGAAAATGACAATCTGACTTACACCATTCTTTCCAGTGGCAGCGCGAAAGTGCAGCCGGGGCAGCGCGTCGAATTGCAGGGCGCGGTGTTAAATCAGAACTCTGGCGTCAACGCCTTCAGTGTTCATCAGCTGGTCGATAATTACGGAGCTTGCGGATCGTCCGCGGTGGTCGCGCAGAAAACCGGCGACGACAAGAGCTTCTTGGCGTCAAGGTTGAATTAGTAAACGGCAGCGATCAAAGTACAAGTTTTAACCAGTCCTGCGTAGCACATCGCCTGTTCTTCAGAGAGGGATGGATCTACAAGTAATTATCTAAGCCCATCCTTCCTGAACGACAGTCGTATCGTTTTACTCTTCTTCCAAACCGCGCACTCACTGTCTCTCCCGCATACTCACTCACACCATCCTCCAGTTCGCGAACCCCTCATGCTTTACTGCAGACGGCCTGATATTTAGGGGGCTCACTAGCGATAGGCGTAAGCGCCAGAAAAATGGACGGCCGGGAAGAGTCTCCCGGCCGTCCGTATATGTTGAGTTTACGATTGACTACTCTACGGATCCATCCTGTTCAGCGGCGACGGGGGTTAACGTTCCGAATAGTCCATGGGTCTCGTGGTCTGGTCCAGCGCTGAAAAACAGAGTCGTTGACGGGCCTGCGGCCGCTCCATTGCCGAAGGTGAGCGACCAAAGCTTGTCGATGAACAGCAGAGAATCGTTGGGATTCTTCACGAAGCCTTCAAACTTATGGTCGAAGCCGTTGAACGCAGCCACCCAACCGCTTCCGAAGTTTCCCACCAGGATCGAATTGCTGAAAGTGCCGAAATCGCGCGGCGTCCACACCACTCCCCACGGGGAATTGAGCCATGAGCCGTGTTCGAGGTGGCCAATGTGTTTCCCTCCAGGTGTGAAGATTTCAACAAAGCCCAGGCCATCGCCGGGCACATTATCGTGCCGCACGGCGTCCTGTTTGGCGTAAGTGACAAACAAGCTCCCGCCAATGTTCTGCACATTGAACGGCGCAAAACCCTTGGGGACGCGGTCAGCGCCACCGTCGTCGTCACCGTCATCGCCGTTTACGGCAAACGCGTCACCTGGCAATCGCACTGGTTTGAAATTGGCGTCGTAAACTTCGACAGTGCCTGCACGAAAATTTGAGACGTACAGGAAACGCTTTCCGTTGTTGTCCGCTATCGTCATGCCTTTATATACTGCGCCATTCGCGGAACCATTATCGTTATTATCGACGACCAGGACCGCCGATGGGCCGCCGTTCCATCCAGAGATCGTTCCATCTTCAGTGGCAAACATGAACAAGGCCGGTTTTCCATTCGGGAGCACAAAATCACCGCTGCCATTGAATACCGTGCCGGTCGGAGCGGAGATCGTGCCTGCAGGAGCATTCTTAGGCGCGGGGATGGTTACGATTCCGTTTCCGTTGATGGGAACGATTTGACCCGCTCCGGTGTAGAGAGTGGAGACGCCGGCGTTATTGTCACTAACCCACCACGGCGACGTGGCACTCCGGGTGAGGCCCCAGGGATTGATTAGATTGGGATCGTGCACTGGGGCCTCGCCCACGATGTCTGAAACCAGGTTGGTCTGCGTGTAATGCTGCGCAGAAGCCTTACCCGGATATAGCAGTACGGCGGGAACCATTACGAACAACAGTTTCATAGATCTGAACCTGAACTTCATGATTGGTGTTGCCTCCTGTTTGAAATGTTGGATCGCGAAAACCTTGGGATCGATGGTCCGTACTTGCATCGAGTGAGCGTGGCTAATGCTTGAGGATTGCTCGCCGGATAAGGGAACTAGCGGCGCGCGTGAATGACGAGCTACCTGAGCGAACTTTCATGCACCGCGTCGATTCGATGTACCGATGCAAACCGGGACCTTTACGATGATCGAATCTTGCGGAGAGTACCGCTAGTGCGGAGTTGTAACTTCTTATGCACGCCAACGGTGACAATATTTTTGCAATTCTTCGCTGGCAATTTCTTATCGCTTGCCTTGCAATTACAGGCTTATCATCTTCCGCGAACTTCTAACGCTGAGTGATTCACACGTGTTGCGGGCGGGCGGAAAAATCCGCGACATTATTACCAGCTAATATTCATAGGTCGCGGTCGTTACCGACTCATTTGCGTCCGGAGACGGCGGCTAGAATTACTTAGAGAATAGACCCTGAAGCTGCTGGAGGTCAGGCGCTGCGGCGTCAGAGACGGCGTAGAATTCCATGCCTTGCTTGCGCCAATCGATCCACTGGTAGCCTTGGATCGAGCCGTTGCGCGGAGCCGCATCCTTTTCATAAGTCGGCCAAATGAAAACGTTCACGACGTGTTTGCGACGGCCATACACCAGCGCCGCAACGGTGCGGTTGTCCACCACATCAAGACGCCCGCCTTGGAGTGGATAACCCTGTTCAGCGAAATCGCGGACTGGCGGAGCAAAGTCTACCTTCCCGTCGAACCAGGGTTTGACGGTGTGTTGATCGGTGGAAATGACATCTTCCAGGTGCCCTGGTTGCAGCGATCTCAGGTGCGCGTCAACAATTCTGCTGGCCATGATTTCTCGGCTGTCACCGCGGCCAAGCAAAGCGACTCGCCACCCTCCATAAATCAACAATAGAAACGCGGCCGCAACGGCTAGCCATCGCCAATCCGTTTTGGCGCGCGCCGGGAATGACACAGTCCCACCCTTGACATGAAGGTCCGCCAGAATCTTCTTGCGGAACGCCGGAGACATCTTTTCGTAGGGTTTCGCCACGCTTATGGTCGAGCGCAGAGACTCCAGAGCATCCAATGCCGCTACGCATTCTGAGCACTGTTCGAGATGACTCTCGAATTCGGCGGCCCGGAGCGCGTCCAATTCATTGTCGAAGTAACCGTGAACCAAGCTATCGGCGCGTTCACACGCCATGGGTGGCCTCCTTGGGCGCAGCATTACCTAGTGCCACTTGTAGCTGCCGTCGCGCTCGTGAAAGCGTGGACATCACCGTCCCGATGGGAATAGAAGTGATCGAGGCAATCTCCTTGTAGGAACATCCTTCGAGCTCGCGCAGGACGATGACCTCGCGGTACCGCGGCGGCAAAGACTTCAGCGCCTCGGACAGGCGGTCGCGGTCATTGCTGGCGATGGCGAGCGATTCGGGTGATGGGCTTCGCTCCCCGTGCACTTCTTCGTTGAATTCAGTCATATCTTTGACCTTGCGATTTTTATCTAGCCAGGTGTAACAGGTATTCCGCACGATTTGCAGCAGCCAGGCCCGCGCATCCCCGCCATGAAAGCCATAAAAGAACCGGTACGCGCGCAACAGCGCTTCCTGCGCGGCGTCTTCGGCGTCGGCCCGGCTGCGCAACAGCCAGCGGGCCAGATTGAAAGCGGCATCGAGATGCGGCAGCACCAACGTCTCGAAGCGCACCTGCTCCTGTGAGTCCAGCACGTCCGAACCTTTCCCTTGGACAGGATTGCTCACTATTAGGAACTACCTCAGCCCCGACTTTATTCCCATTTGGTCATTAGTTCTTAACCTTTTTCAAACTTTGTAAAAACGATCACCAAAGCGTAGGTGGAATAAAAGGCGGCCACCCTTGGTCTGCATACATGAAACACGTCCAAGAGCGGCGCAGAGACCCCTCGATTCTCAAATCCTGCGCCGCTCGTTTCACAGCGATATATCCGGGCGATGCCAAAATTGAGCAGGGCCAAAAAAATTATAGAAACGTAAGTTCAGGAGGAATTGATGACTGCAAAATCTAAAGATGTGCTGATTCACGATCACAACCACGATGGCGTCGACCGCCGTGGCTTTTTGAAGTGTATGGCATGGGCGGGAACAGGAGCCTTCTGCATCATGCAAGGCGGTGTTTTAAAGTCCTATAGCATGAGTCAGATGTCGCAGATGGCCGGCAAAGTAGGCGCGGGCGAGCTGAGCTTCGTGCAAATCAGCGATAGCCACATGGGCTTCAACAAAGCCGCGAATCCGGATGTCGTGGGAACGTTGAAGACCGCCATTGACAAGGTCAATGCCTTGTCGACACCAGCGGAATTCATGCTCCACACCGGCGACATCAGTCATCTCTCGAAGCCGGAAGAATTCGATACCGTGGACCAAATTTTGAAAGGCGCCACCCCTAAAGATATTTTCTACGTCCCCGGCGAGCATGACATGTTGAACGACGACGGCAAACAGTATCTGGAGCGTTACGGAAAAAACACCAAGGGCGCCGGATGGTACAGCTTCGACAAGAAAGGCGTGCATTTTATCGCCCTGGTCAACGTGCTGAACTTGAAGGCTGGCGGACTTGGCACTCTGGGACACGATCAGCTCGAATGGATGGAAGACGACGTCAAGCACTTGAAGAGCAGCACCCCGATCGTGGTGTTCGCGCACATTCCACTGTGGTCCATTTATCCGGAGTGGGGTTGGGGAACCGAAGATAGCGCACAGGCGCTCGCGTATTTGAAGAAGTTTGGATCCGTAACCGTTCTGAATGGACACATCCACCAGACCATGCAAAAGGTGGAAGGCAACGTAACGTTTCACACTGCCGCTTCAACCGCGTTTCCGCAGCCGGAACCTGGCAAGGCCCCGTCACCCGGCCCGATGAAAGTGCCCGCCGAGCAATTGAAGAGCGTGCTCGGAATCACAGATGTGAGTTACGTGCATGGCCAGCATGCGCTGGCGGTAGTGGATTCTTCACTAGCGTAAGAAGCACCACAAGAAAATTCCAAAAAAGCAGCTAAATAAAGAGAGGAAAAAAACATGAGGAGAATTGCGTCTACTGCGGTCTTATTTGCGACCACGTTTGGAGTTGCATTCGCGGGTCTGCGCGCCGGGGAAAGGAATTTGTCCGCCACCGCTGAGCAGAAACCCGATGCGACGGAAGTAAAGATCGACAATTTCAGTTTTGGCCCCGCGGAACTGAAAGTTCCAGTGGGAACGACCGTCACCTGGACAAATCACGACGATATTCCGCACACCGCGGTCAGCACTGACAAAACTTTCAAATCCAAAGTACTGGATACCGACGAAAAGTTTTCGTTCACCTTCAGCAAACCCGGCACTTACGAATATTTCTGCTCCATTCATCCAAAGATGACCGGCAAAGTCGTAGTGCAGTGAGCGGTCGATGAGCGTAAATCCGTTCGACCTCAAAACTGTTCTGCTGGCCAAACACGCGCAGCATGTGGTGCTGATTCATTTTCCCATTGCGCTGTTCACCGTGGCCGTGGCCTTCGACTTTCTCGCCCAGTGGGCGAAGAGTCGGAGCCTGGCCGCAGCGGCGTACTTCAATTTGTTGCTGGCCGCGTGCTTCACCGTGCCTGTGGTGGCGACCGGTCTGGCCGCTTGGCAATGGGCATTAGAGGGCCAAAAGCTAAAAGGGATTCTGCTGATGCATCTGGTACTCGGCTGCACATCCGCAGTGGTTATCTGGATAGTGTTTCTAATCCACCTGCGCGCGCGACGCGACCCCGAGAAGTCTTTGCCGACGTATCGTTTATCGCTGGAAGCCATCGCCGTCCTTCTTGTTGTTGTGACCGCGCATCTTGGCGGCTTTCTCAGCGGCGTGAACGGGCCCGGCTAGTCCATCCGAGACGTAAGACTCACTGTTCGGCTTTAAGCATCGAGGAATTCGTTTACAGCTACAAGTGTCGACAGAAACTTAAAAATAAAGGAGAACAGTCATGAAAATGTTATGTGCAATGGTCGTTTTGGCCAGCGCTTCCGTGGCGGTAGCAAACCATACTGCGTCGTATTCGAAAGGCGAGGTCACAAAGCTTGTAGTTGAAAAGTTGGATGTCACCACTTTGCCGTCCGGCATACGGCCAAAACGCGATCACAGCAAGAAAACCTTTAGCGACTATGGCTACACGACAAACTCGCTGGACGAGAATCAGGCAGTTGTGGCCACCCCGGAGGGAACGCAAATCAACATCAAATTGTTGGAACAGAAATCCTCCGAAATCTACGTGTGCGTTGCCGGCCCGGACGAAAACGCGAGCAGCGGCAAGATTCAGAGGGTGTTCCTGGTAAAGCTGAAAAACTCAGACAGGCTTTTAAAGGGCAGGGAATCGTGGAAGGAATTTGACGCTTGCCCTGTGATAGGTGGGACGGACCATGATTCCACAGCCGACGCATACGGCGGAGATTAAGGCATTTCGCGGCCGGCACCGGCCCTCGTTTCGCGATATCAGGATCGCACCAACCGCGGCCATCCCCGGAATAGTCCTTTGACCGGCCTGTCAACTGCCGCTCCTCCTTACGCCAACCTCGTTTTGCTTTTGGAACTGCTGATGGGCGTTGGACTGCTTGGCGGAGCGCTTCTCGCGCGACTGAAGCGTTTCACGCAACACGCGTGGTGTCAGTCGCTCATCGTGCTCGTCAATCTCTTGTTGATTGTCCTCACGATGCTTCCGTCATTTCGTGCTCACGTCGCTCCGCGTATTCCCTTGAAACTCGGCAAGGCGTATTACGCACTGGCTACTGCGCACGCCGTCTTAGGAACCCTGGCGGAAGGTGGAGGTTTGTACATCCTGCTGGCCGTCGGCACGAGCCTGTTGCCGGCGCGATTACGCATCAGGAACTACAAGCTGTGGATGCGAGCTGTATTAGTGCTGTGGTGGCTGGTCCTTTTATTGGGCGTGGCAACTTACGCTCGCTGGTACGTTCCGCATATGTTCCGGAGATAATCCATGAACACCCGTGGCGATACAGGTCCGTTCTTATTGTGACTCGGAAATGAAATAAATCCCCGCCGTTCTGGTCTATGTCACTGCAGGTGGGATTACTGCTGGCGCGTAACTGTTTTCTTATATCGCTTGGCAAACCACCGAAATTGCGATTCTCAGGAGATCAAGTGAATAGCACATTGCAAATCACGTGTTTATTTCTGTCGGGTGTGTTTGTACTCAGTTCGGGATCTGCCACTCCACCTAATAGGTCCCAGTCGGATCAGAGGGTACAAGTCATCGAAGTCACCGCCAAGAAGTATGAATATTCGCCGTCGCCGAACCGTGTAAAAGTCGGCGCGCCAGTGCAGTTGAGGTTCACATCACTCGATAAGACTCACGGCTTCAAGATCAACCTGTACCCCGACGCTGCGGACGCCAAGGGCGAGCCCGGGCTTGTTTTCAGTACAAATGAAGACTGCTTCAAACTCGAAAAGGGGACTCCTACGGTAGTGCAATTTGTGCCGCGCACGGCAGGAACCTATTCATTCCACTGTTGCAACCGTTGCGGACTCGGCCACGGCGGAATGAAAGGTCAGCTCGTTGTCGAACCGTAGGGCAAGAAGGCTTTGTAGCGTGTTCTGCCGCCACATCCACCTCGCGCGATAGAAGCTGTCGGCCTGAGCGGAATAAATCCTGCTCAAGTTGGTCTACACAACTGAAGCCCGGACATTGAACCGGACACGAAGGCAAGGAAGAAAACCATGGCCGAATCTCGAATGACTTTAGTCGATCGTCAACAAATTGCTTCGGACACGATGGCTTTCTGGTTCAAACCCGATGACGGCTACTTTGAATTCCGAGCTGGGCAGCATGTTGATCTTGTCTTTGCTCAGCCACAACAAGGATGCGAAAACGACAATTTCAGGACCTTCTCTCTGGCAAACTCCCCTCAAGAAAAAAAATCGATCATGATCGCCACGCGTATGCGTAAAACGATCTTTAAAACCGCCCTACAGGCTGCCGCTCTTGGCACTAAGTTTGTGGTCAGCCGCGCCAGGGGGGCGTTCACGCTGCACAAAGACGCGACCAGGCCCGCGATTTTTCTTGCAGGCGGCATCGGAATTGCCCCGATTCGAAGCATTCTGCAACATGCCGCTCAGCAACGTTTGGAGCACAAAGTATATTTGTTCTACTCCAACCGGGCCACCGGGGACGCAGCTTTCCTGGAAGAGTTGGAAAATATGGGCGCACAGAATCACAATTTCATGTTTGTTCCGACCGTCACCGGTCGGAGAACCCAGGCGTGGCCGTATGAGAAAGGTCACATCAATCATGAAATGCTGAAGCGTTATTTGCCCGGAGGACTCAGGGGGTCTGTTTATTACATCGCAGGTCCGTCGGGAATGGTCACTGCTATGACCAGCCTGCTCAACAGCTCTGGCGTAAGCGAAGACGATATGAAGACTGAAGAATTTGGCGACTACAGGTCATACGAAAATGCTGAGCAGGCAGCTCAGTCAACAGCCGGCCACCACTCAGACGTCACGTTATAAGTTGACGGTTACGTCGCAGGAACCTCGGTGTCGCAGCGGACGAAGCTAAGTCTTCACACACACACATGCTCGCATATCCCACTCTCCATGGTGTTGTAATCGTTGATTCGCTAGCTGACTTGTATTCTTCACGTCTTACTGTAGAAACGATCTTTCCTCGCAAAAGATTCGTCATCGCGGAATTATCCAACCACCAATCCGGTCTTACATCTTGAAGACACCAGAATGTCTTGACATCTAAATACGAAGGAACAAGGAGATTTCACATGAGTTCGGCTCGCTACCTAAAATTAGTTTCGAAGTTAGGCCTCGCCGCCCTGGCATTGGGCATTGTGGCTGGTGGTGGAAATGCGGTAACTGCCTACCAGGGCAAGTTCACATTGCCGTTTGAAGTGTACTGGGGAGGTTCCACTTTGCCCGCTGGCGACTACACTTTTGAGTTGTCATCGCAGAGTTCGCCTTACACGCTTTACATTCGCGGCCAAAAATCCAATGTCATTATCCAGGCTATTTCTGCCGACACTGGTGTTCTCGCCAAGAGCGCGCAATTAGACCTGGTGGACATCGGGGACGTTCATACGATTAAGACCTTCGAAGCGCCGGAACTGGGAGTTACTTTCAGCTACTACACTCCTAAAGAGAACCATATGGCGCCCAAGGAAGTTCGCCACAAGGGCTTATCACAAGCGGAACCCACAACGCAGGTAAGCCAAAACAAAATGTCTATCGCGGTTCAATCCTCAGGTCGCTGAGACAACGCCATGCAAGCTACTGCAAACGCCAGGTGCAGGAATACAACAGCGCAATCGCTGGCGCCGCACACCATACCAAAGCGGCGCAGTTTCAACGGGAGCACGCGTTCCACATCAGAAACGCTCTCGAGGAAGTCTGCGCCGATAAGTTCTGGCGCAGGCAAGAATAATTTGACTGAAGCAGAAATTATCACCCGCGCCCAGAATGGCGATCACGCCATGTTCGAACAGCTGTACCGGCTGCATAGCCGCCGGGTCTATGCCGTTTGTGTGCGCATGGTAAAAGATCCAGCCGAGGCAGAAGATCTGACGCAAGAGGCCTTCATGCTCTTGTACCGCAAAATTCATACCTTTCGTGGCGAGTCCGCATTCTCCACGTGGCTGCACCGTTTAGCGGTCAACCGCGTGTTGATGTGCTTACGCAGGAAGTCACTACCGGCTGTGTCGCTTGACGAGCCGCTCGACGCGAACGAACCCAGCGGTCCACCGGCTTTCGATCTCGGTTGCCGCGATTCAATTCTGGAAGGAGCGCTCGATCGCATCAACCTGGAGCGTTGCATCAAGCGTTTGCCGACCGGCTATCGCACCATATTTGTCCTGCATGACGTGCAGGGATACAAGCATCAGGAGATTGCAGACATCCTGGGACGTTCGGTGGGTGATTCGAAATCCCAGTTACACAAAGCACGCGCGCAATTGCGCGGCTTCCTCCATGAGGTTCAGCGCGCCAAGTCACGTGATGGGCGCTTAGCTGCCAAAGCTTCACCGCGCGACATGCGTGGCCTTGCTGGCGATCTTTGCAGTAAGGCGCGTCAGGAATGCTTGCTGCACGCGGCTGAGCGACCGGCCGTTTAAGGTAACCGCGCCGATTGCCCGCGTAGCGCGGTCGTCGGCGAGCGGAACGAACTGACAGCCATTTCGTTTCTCGATGGCCATGGCCGGAATGATCGACACCCCTAACCCGGCACATACCATCCTGAGTATGCTGCTGAATTGTCCACTTTCAAAAATGATCTTCGGTTGCACCCGCGCTCGCTTACATGCCGCCACTGCCGTTTCGCGGAAGCAATGACCATCGCGTAACAATAGAAAAGGTTCATCATGCAGCTCTCCGAGCGTGACGCTTCGCCGCTTTGCCAGGGCGTGCTGCCTGGGAAGCACGGCGTAAAGCTTTTCCTCGATCAACGGGAATGTCTGAAACTCGTGCCCGCGTGTCTGCAGCGGCACAGCCACGACCGCCACATCTATAGCCCCGCTTCGCATTCTCTGCAGTAACAACGGCGTAATCTCTTCTACGACGGTTACGCGCGCTTGCGGATGTCTTCGAGAAAATGTAGCCAGCAACGGAGGCAGAAAGTACGGCGCGATGGTAGGGATCACCCCCACGCACACTGAGCCGGTAATCGACGCGCTACCTTCCGCGACGGCGCTGCGCGCCGCTTCCAGGTCAGATAACAGTGCTCTGGCGCGCGGAAGAAACGCCCGACCCAGGTCCGTAAGGCGGACGGTGCGCCCGATCCGATCAAAAAGCTGTGCTCCAAGCTCCTCCTCCAGTTTGTGAATTTGTTGCGAAAGCGAAGGCTGGGACACGTGTGTTAGACGTGCCGCGCGGCTGAAGCCGCCACTGTCCGCGATGGCGCAGAAGTAACGCAGTTGGTGAAATTCCATTTTACAGTCCTATAGGCAACGCCTATCCATTCTATGTGAACAATGTATTGGATGAATAGGTCGCCACGGCCTACTCTTCAGACGGAAGGAGAAACAATGTCAGAAAATAAAAGAATGACTACCGAGGCGGGACGCCCGGTAGGCGACAACCAGAATTCCTTGACCGTGGGGCCGCGTGGCCCAGTAGTGTTCGAAGATTTTTTATTGTTCGAGAAAATGGCGCACTTCAACCGCGAACGTATTCCCGAGCGTGTCGTGCACGCTAAAGGTTCCGGCGCTTACGGACACTTTGTGTGCACCAATCCGCTGACCCCATACACCACTGCCAAACTGTTTTCCAGCGCCGGAAAGAAAACCCCGACCTTTTTGAGATTCTCGACTGTAGGCGGCGAGAAGGGCTCTGCGGACACCGAGCGGGACCCTCGCGGATTTGCTCTTAAGTTTTATACCGAGGAAGGGAATTGGGACCTGGTCGGAAATAATACGCCAGGCTTCTTCATCCGCGACCCGCTGAAATTCGGCGATTTCATCCACACCCAGAAGCGCGACCCGCAAACCAATCTGAAATCTGCGACGATGATGTGGGATTTCTGGTCGCTCTCCCCGGAATCGCTCCATCAGGTGACCATCCTGTTCTCCGATCGCGGCACTCCCGACGGTTACCGGCACATGGACGGCTTCAGCAGCCATACATTTAGTTTGATCAACGCGAAGAATGAACTGTTCTACGTGAAATGGCACTTCAAAACCAAACAGGGCATTAAGAATTTTACCCGCGAAGGCGCCGACGATATGCGCGGGCAGGATCCGGACTACGCGCAGCGCGATCTTTTTGAAGCTATCAAGAATGGTGACTTTCCGGAGTGGCGCGTGTGTGTGCAGATCATGCCCGAAAAAGACGCCGAGGTTTACCGCATCAATCCGTTCGACCTAACAAAAGTGTGGCCTCACGGAGATTATCCGCTGATCGAAGTCGGTGAACTGGTTCTCGACCGCAACCCAGAAAATTATTTCGCGGAGGTCGAACAAGCGGCTTTTGATCCCAAGAACATTGTGCCCGGCATGGGCTATTCACCGGACAAAATGCTGCAGGCCCGCCTGATTTCTTATCCGGACGCGCATCGCTATCGCCTGGGTGTCAATTACGATTCGCTTCCGGTGAATAAGCCGCAATGCCCGTTTCATACCTACAATCGCGACGGCGCCATGCGCTTCGACGGAAATTCCGGCGCGTCCGTGAACTATGAGCCGAACAGTTTCGGCGGCCCCACGCAAGATCCCGCGTTCCGGGAGCGTCCGCGCCCCGTCAGCGGTACAGTTGACCGGCACAATCACCGCCTGGACGCCGACTACTACACGCAACCGGGCAACCTCTTCCGCCTCATGAAGCCTGACGCTCGCGAACGCTTGATCGGTAATATCGCGGCGAGTCTGAAAAACGCCCCGCGGCGAATTCAGGAACTGCAGGTGCAACACTTTTTTCAGGCTGATCCCGCGTACGGCGCCGGCGTAGCTAATGCGCTTGGCTTGAGCATGGCGAAAACGAACAGTTCCGAAGATAAGTTTGTGGCCGCCGACTAACAAAACGAAAAACCAGATATAAATGTTCCGCAATTGGCGCCTCATCGGCAAATGACCAGGTGAGGCGCCACTCTATCTCAGCACACTCAAAGACCAAAGGGTGCAATGATAAGCACCGGTACGCTCCGTCCCCGTAGCAGCTATCGTTTCTGATGTAAACGCCCTACCGACGAACCCCTCCGGTATGCAGTAAACTAGACCTGCAGGAGACCGGTTTCAGGGACCCACCATTTATGCGATTGGCGTCCCCGGTTAATTGTCAGGAGAAGCTTGTGGATAGCGCCGTAAGTCAGGATGTGCAGGTTAAGCCGGAGCTGGTGGATTTCCAGACCGAACCGTCGCGCTATAAGCACTGGCGTATTTCGTTTGACGGGCCGGTGGCTACTTTGACCATGGACGTAAGCGAAGACGGCGGAATACGGCCCGGCTACAAGCTGAAACTGAATTCCTATGATTTGGGCGTAGACATTGAGTTGCACGACGCGCTGCAGCGGATTCGATTTGAGCATCCGGAGATTCGCGCGGTGATGATTACCAGCGCTAAGCCGCGCGTTTTTTGTTCTGGTGCAAACATTTATATGTTGGGGCAATCTTCGCATGCGTGGAAAGTAAATTTCTGCAAGTTCACCAACGAGACGCGCAACGGAATTGAAGATTCGAGCCGGCACTCCGGGCTGAAATTTCTGGCGGCTCTGAATGGCACGACGGCCGGAGGTGGTTACGAATTGGCGCTGGCCTGCGATGAAATTGTGCTGGTGGACGATCGCTCCTCAGCGGTGAGTTTGCCGGAAGTTCCTCTGCTCGGAGTGTTGCCGGGTACCGGCGGATTGACCCGGGTGACGGACAAACGGCGAGTACGTCGGGACCTAGCCGACGTTTTTTGCACTACTTCAGATGGAATCCGCGGGCAGCGGGCCAAGGACTGGGGATTGGTGGACGACGTAGTTAAGACTCAGCAGTTTGGCGAGCATGTGAAGAACCGCGCAGCGGAGTTGGCGCAGGGCAGTGACCGCCCGGCCGGTGCTAAAGGTGTTGTCCTTTCGCCTTTGAAACGGAACGTCGATGAAGATGGGCTGCACTACGAGACGGTTGACGTCGTCATCAATCGCGGCAGCCGAACGGTAACGATAACGGTCAAGGCCCCCGAGATGGTTTCGTCGCAAACTGTGGAAGGGCTGACTGAACTCGGGGCCGAATGGTGGCCTCTTAAAATGGCGCGCGAGCTGGATGACGCGATTCTCAGCTTGCGCACCAACGAATTGGAACTGGGACTTTGGATATTGAAAACCAGCGGCGATGCCAAAGCCACGCTGGCCCTGGACGAATTCATTCTGAAGAATGCGCAGAACTGGTTTGTGCGCGAAGTTCTGGGGATGATGCGGCGCACATTCGCAAGACTGGACGTGACTTCGCGGTCGATGTACGCGGTGATTGAGCCGGGATCGTGCTTTGTGGGGACGTTGCTGGAGTTGGCGTTGGCCGCTGATCGTGTGTACATGCTGGATACCCAGGAGGGAGAAGAGCGTGCGATGGTGATGTTGTCGGAGATGAACTTCGGGCCGTTGCCGATGGTTAATCAGCTTTCGCGCTTAGAAGCGCGTTTCTATCAGGATGAAGAGCGCATCCAACAATTGCGCGCTCACATCGGTAAGCAACTAGCGCCTGCTGAAGCGGTGGAAGCCGGACTGGTCACGTCCGCGCCTGATGATCTGGACTGGCAGGATGAGTTGCGTACCGCGATCGAGTCGCGCGTGGCGCTCTCGCCGGATGCGTTGACCGGACTGGAAGCAAATTTGCGATTTGGTTTGCCGGAGACGATGGAGACCCGCGTTTTTGGAAGATTGTCGGCGTGGCAGAATTGGATTTTTATCCGGCCGAACGCAGTGGGATCGAGCGGAGCTTTGAAAGTGTACGGCAGCGGTTCCCCGGTAAAGTTCAACTGGGAAAAAGTTTAGGCTATTTGTGAGGCGGGGAGAGTGGCAATGATCGACTACACCGAGAAAATTCCGAATAACGTGGACCTGGGGCGTGACCGGGTCTTACAGCGTGCGCTGGAACACTGGCAACCGGCATATATGAGTTGGTGGTACGACGCGGGCCCGACGGAGAGCCACAACTACGAAGTGTATTTGCGCACGGCGATAACCGTGGAGCCGGATGGCTGGGCCAAATTCGGTTATGTGCGCATGCCGGAATATCGGTGGGGAATCTTTTTGCAGCCGAGGAGTGCGGAGCGCGCTGTGAACTTTGGAACACACAAAGGCGACCCCGCTTGGCAGGAAGTTCCGGGGGAATATCGATCGACACTACGGCGCGTAATCGTTACCCAGGGAGATACGGAGCCTGCTTCGGTGGAGCAGCAACGCATGCTGGGGATGTGCTGTCCCTCGTTGTATGACCTACGAAATATTTTTCAGGTGAACGTAGAAGAAGGGCGGCATTTGTGGGCCATGGTGTATTTGCTGCATCGCTATTTTGGGCGCGATGGGCGTGAAGAAGCGGAGGCGCTGTTGGAGCGGCGGTCGGGCGACGTTGATAATCCCCGGATTCTTGGAGCGTTCAATGAACCGACGCCAGACTGGTTGGCGTTTTACATGTTTACGTTTTTTACCGACCGTGACGGCAAGTTTCAACTGAGCGCGCTTGCCGAATCGGGTTTCGATCCCCTGGCGCGTACTTGCCGGTTCATGCTGACCGAGGAAGCACACCACATGTTTGTTGGCGAAACGGGAGTGAGCCGCATTCTACAACGTACGTGTGAAGTGATGCGCGAGCACAAAGTGGAAACTCCAAGCGATGTGCGCGCTCTCGGAGTGATCGACCTGCAAACGATGCAAAAATATTTAAATTTTCATTACAGCGTGACCATCGACCTGTTTGGCTCGGACGCCTCTTCGAATGCGGCGACCTATTACACCACCGGGTTGAAGGGGCGTTACGACGAAACCAAGATCGGAGACGATCACGTGCTCGCGGACGAGGTTTACCCAGTGTTCGAGGTAGTAGGGAACAAGATCGTGGAGAAAAAAGTCCCCGCTTTGACAGCCCTGAACGAGCGGTTGCGCGACGATTACATTCATGAAATTCAGGCGGGAGTGGATCGCTGGAACCGGGTGATAGAGAATGCGGGAATTTCGTTTCGATTGCGGTTGCCGCACAAGGGATTTCACCGGGCAATTGGAAATTTCGCTGGGCACTTCATCGGTCCCGACGGCGAAGTTTTGACCAAAGAGGCCTGGCACAATCACGAGCGGGATTGGTTGCCAGCGCCCGAGGATCACGCCTTTGTGCAATCGTTGATGACCGGGCGCGTGGTGGAACCGGGGAAATTTGCGAACTGGATTGCGCCGCCGATTCGCGGAATTAACGGGCAGCCTTTGAATTTTGAGTATGTGCGGTTTAATTAGCGGCCTTCGAGAACTTGATCGCCAAAAAAAAGGCCGCTCGAATAGTTCGGGCGGCCCCGAGAAGCTAAAAAATATGATTTGGATGGCTAGCTGGATTTTCTTGGAACTTTAGCGCCTTTTTTGCGTGCCTCGGAGAGACCGATGGCGATCGCTTGCTTGCGGCTCTTCACCGTGCCGCCTTTCCCGCCTTTCCCGGATTTCAGGGTGCCGCGCTTCTCACGATGCATAGCGCTTTTAACACTCTTACTAGCGGCTTTTCCGTACCTGCGGCCACCGGATCTGCTTCGCGAACTGGCTGCCATTTCTCCCTCCTACTAGTTTAGGATATGGGCTCGGACGGGTTGAGTGTAACGCAGCGAGGAAAAAAGCGTTTCAGTAGAATCGTGCATAGCGAAAACAGATTTCTTGTAGGTTGACGACGAAGACGCGCGCTAGATGGAAAAACGCCGGCCAAAAGACCGGGGCCGGGATGTGTCTGTGCTGGAAAATAAGAATTGCAAGAGTGAGGGCCCCGAGTGGTCGCATGTAGCGAGGTTGCATCGTCGAACTGGGACCCATGATCCGCAACTAATGCAAATCTACTATTGACCCTTTGGCGGCGAGCGTGGGATGGTACGTGAATCTGGCGTAAGTTAAGTGTTTTCTGTTTGAAGGGGAGTGTTCATGGCTGTGTCCGCTCCGATCCTCACAAGTAGTCACGCGCATATTTCCGGTGACTCGGTCTACGATAAGTTGAATTCCAAATGGCACAAACCGGCGCTACTAGTGTTCATGGCTATCGTCTTGGGGCACTGGGGCGAACACCTAGTGCAGGCTTACCAGATTTATGTGATGGGCTGGCCGCCGGCGAAGGCGGGCGGCATTTTAGGCTTGTGGTATCCGTGGCTCATCAAGTCGGAAGTTTTGCATTACGGTTATGCCTTGGTGATGCTTATCGGCATTTGGGTTTTGCGTAAAGGGTTTACGGGAACTTCACGCAAGTGGTGGACCGCGGCGTTGGTTATTCAATTCTGGCATCACTTCGAACACCTTCTGCTCATCACGCAAGCTACCGTGCATCACAATTTTTGGGGCAAGCCGGTTCCGGTAAGCATTCTGCAGTTGGTAATTCCGCGCGTTGAACTCCACCTTTTCTACAATTCCGTCGTGTTTGTGCCGATGGTGATCGGCATGTACTACCACATGTTTCCGCCGGTGGGCGAGCAGCAAGCGGCCTGCAACTGCTCGTTGCATCAGCACAGTCTCGCCGACGCGCGAGCCGTTTAATGAAGCCTCGGCGGCGAGCCGCTTGGGCAAATTAGCCTGAAGTTATACGGGCGAAACAAAACGTTGGCCACCCCTCCCACCCACGCGCCCGCAGAACGCTCTCTAACATCTGAGTTCGATTTATTGCGAGTACCTGGAGTGGGCCGTTTTTTGAAATGGCGGCATTCACGCACGGTACTCCAGATCCCGTTGCTGCTGGTCAGCGTGATCATGATTTTGCAGGGATTGTTCGGGCCGACGCTGGCGCCAAAAAATCTTGCCACGGTCTTGAGCTGGGTGCACTTTCGTGGCGCCCTGGTGTTGGTGCTGCTCTGCGCCGGGAATTTTTTTTGCCTGGCATGCCCGTTCATGCTGGCGCGCAATGTTGCGCGGCGATTTTTTAAGCCGTGGATGAATTGGCCGCGTGTGTTGCGCAATAAGTGGGCCTCCATCGGATTATTCGTGGCCATTTTGTTTGTCTACGAGCTATTTGGTTTGTGGAATTCGCCGTGGTGGACGGCTTGGCTCATCGTCGGCTATTTCTTCGCCGCGCTGGTGATTGACAGCGTTTTTAAACACGCAACGTTTTGCAAATTTGTTTGTCCCATCGGGCAATTCAATTTTGTGGCTTCCACGGTGTCGCCTCTGGAAGTGAAAGTGCGCGACCGTGACGTTTGCGTGCACTGCCATACTAAAGATTGCATTCGTGGGCGACGCAATCGGCCGACCAGGCCCGATTTTGTTGTGCTACAACGTGGTTGTGAGCTGGCTCTTTTTCAAGAACTTAAAGTGGGCAACATGGACTGCACGTTTTGCTTGGATTGCGTGCACGCCTGCCCTCACGACAACGTGGGAATACTCAGTCGCGTGCCCGCAGCGGAATTGATGACCGATCCGATGCGTTCTGGAGTTGGTTTGTTTTCCCGCAGGAGAGATATAGCCGCGCTGACGATGGTGTTTTGTTTTGGAGCGTTGGTAAATGCGTTTGGAATGGTCAGTCCGGCCTATGCGGTGGAAAAATGGCTGGGCGGAGCATTTCACGTGCAGGCGCAAGCGGCGGCCCTTGGTGCGATCTTTGTATTCTTTCTGATTGTCGAGCCCGTCGTATTGCTGGGGCTTGCCGCCTGGCTTACTAGACTATTTGCAGGTAGTTCGCGGCCAATCCTTCCGCTGGTGGTGAGGTATTCGTACGCCTTGGCGCCACTTGGTTTTGGGATGTGGCTCGCGCATTACGGGTTTCATTTCTTTAGCGGGCTGTATACGTTTATTCCCGTCGCGCAGAATGCTCTAGCTAGTCTGGGTTGGCCGGTTCTGGGCACCCCGGCCTGGCGGTTGACCGGCATACCAGCGCGATTTATTCAGCCTATGGAACTTGGATTTCTGTTGCTCGGGCTGGCTGGATCGTTTTTGGTGGCATTTCGGCTGGCCGAAGAAGATTCGCCAGGGAAAGCTATGCGCGCATTCGTTCCGTGGGCTTTGCTCAGCGTAATTATCTGGCTCGCTTCCGTTTGGCTGATGCATCAACCGATGGAAATGCGAGCGATGTTGATGGGCGGCTAAAGGCAAAAAGATTTGCGGTGATGAGTTTAACGACAGTGGCGCGAAGACAAGGATTGATAGCGAAATTGCGCGGACATTGTACGATTGCCAAGGTGACGTTGTTTGTGACCACTGCGCTGTGCGTTCCATTCACACCGCTGGCACGTGCGCATAATGGTCCGCCGTTTCCGATCATTGTGGATCAGCGCGTTGGACCGTGCATTGTTTCGCTGTGGACGCATCCGGACATCGGTCTCGGAACGTTTTTTGTCATGGTGGATGCAGCGCCGGGATCTGCGATTCCCAGTGATTTGAAGATCGATCTCGGCATACGGCCGGTGAGCGGGCGGCTCGCAGAGGTGATCTATCCTACGCGGCGCGAGAAGTTGCGTGGCCAAATTGAATACAAGACTGAAGTGAATTTTGATCGGCAGGAATTTTGGCGCGCGCGACTGATTGTGCATAGCTCGCAGGGGGATGGCGAGGCTGCAGCCAGCGTGGAGGCCACCCCGGCGGGATTTGGCCGATGGGACTTGCTGTTGTACCTGCTTCCTTTTGTGGGTGTGGGATTTTTATGGTTCAAGGCCGTTACCGCTAAGCGCAGCTACAGAAAAAAACAACTAGAAGCAGGGAAGCCGCCGGTCGCGGTGTGCGTCCTGGCGATTTCATGCGGCGTGGGCTTGATGCTTTCTTGCGGATGCGGAAAAAACAAGTTGCCGCGCCAATCTTCGAAGAAATACGTCGTGTTTGTGTCCACTTTTTATACCGGGCTGGCTGCGCTGCAAGTTGGCGATGATGTCCGAGCTGAAAACAAACTTGGGCAAGCCACGCAAATCGCGCCCGGTGAGCCGGCGGGCTGGGCTGACTGGGGAATACTCGCGCTGCGGCAGAGAAACTTTGATGTTGCCGCCCAACGGCTTGCTACCGCACGCAACCTGGCGCCGAAAAATGATCACATTTATTACCTCTTGGGACTTTTGGAGAGCAATCGTGGACGCTCCACGGAGGCCATCGCCGACTGGCGAAAAGCAGTAGAGCTCAATCCGCAAAATCTGCGCGCGACTTATCAGTTGGCGGAAGAGATTGAACGCCAGAGTGACGCCGGTAGCGCCCAAGAGGTCCAAAAGTTGGTGGAAAGAATCCTGGCCGTCCAGCCCAATAATCTGGCGGCATTACTGGAACTGAGCCGCATCGCGGCGAAGCGCGGCGACGCAGCCACCCTACGCGCCACCGTGGATCGGATTGAGAAGCAATCTGCTGCGTGGGCGCCAGAGGCGAAACAACAACTGGTGGCCTTGCAGGCTGCCGTTGCCGGCCAGGACACTCGTCCGGCAGCGACGCGCACGGCGTTTTTGCGGAATGTATTGATGCGCGATTCGATTTACCGCCAAAGCCTGGCGGTCATTAAGGCGGCCGCGGGAGAAGAGGCCGAGCCCTTTACTCACTTTGTACGATTGGAAACGCCGGTGTTTGCGCCAGCCGCGCCGGACCTGGGCTTAACGTTCGAACCGAAACCACTGGAAATAGTCGCGCGCGATCAAGGTCCTGCCGAGCGATGGGATTGGATTGGCGCGGTGAGCCTGAGCAGCGAAGCCCCTGCGACCGTTACAGTCGCGAATGGGTCGGAAGTGCGGTTAGCTAGCGGAGCAAAATTTCCTTTTCCGGGAGGCGCGTCTAATGAGCCACCGCTTCCCGAAGGTATTTTGCCACTCGATTTTAATTATGATTTCAAGACTGACCTGGTGTTTGCGGGCGCGGGTGGAGTTCGCTTCTGGCGGCAGGATAGCCCGGAGAAGTTCACCGATGTGACGGCGCAAACAAAATTGCCGAGTGCGATCGTCAATGCCCGGTATGTCGGCGCGTGGGCCGTGGACATAGAGGCTGATGGGGACCTGGATGTGGTGATGGGAGCGAAAGAGGGCGAGCCGTTGGTTCTGCGAAACAACGGTGATGGCACGTTTACTGCGATTCATCCTTTTGCGAATGTGACCGGCGTGCAGGCCTTGGCATGGGCGGATTTCAACGGTGACGGGAATCCTGACGCTGCCATTATCGATGGCGCCGGCAGATTGCATGTGTTTATGAACTATCGCGCGGGAAAATTTCACGAGCGAGCACTGCCCGGTGACTTGCCGCCCATCAAAACCATCAACGTAGCGGACGCCAACAAAAATGGAGTCTTAGATTTGTTGGCGGTTCAAGAAGACGGAAAGATTGTCAGGTTATCGGACAAGTTGGCCGATTCGGAAAAGAACGACGGATCGGATTGGGATTCTGCAGTGATCGCGTCAGTGCCCGATCCAGCCACCAATTTGGCGGGCGAAGTTCGATTGCGGGTCACGGATTTGGACAACAATGGCGCCTTCGATTTATGGCTGGCGCGGACTTCCGCTGAGGCCTCGACGAAAAATCCTGGCGCGTTAGTGTGGTTGGCGAACCAGAATGGAAAATTCGCACTGATGGCAACGCCGATGGGTCCGCCGAGGCCATTTGATATGACCGATCTGGACGGCAAAGGACGGATGGATCTGCTCGGGCTGTCCGCGGATGGGCAAGCGATGCGCGGCGTAAACCGCGGAACGAGAGATTATCATTGGCAAACAATTCGACCGCGCGCCAGACAGGCTACCGGCGACCAGCGCATTAATCCCTTTGGCGTTGGCGGAGAAATGGAGATTCGCTCGGGCTTGTTAGTGCAAAAGCAGCCCATCACCGGACCGCAGCTGCACTTCGGCTTGGGCGAACAGAGTGGCGTGGATGTGGCCCGCATCGTGTGGCCGAACGGCTCGGTGCGTGCTGAATTTGATCTGAAAGCGGATCAGCAAGTGGTGACCGAACAACGGCTGAAAGGCTCGTGTCCATTTCTCTTTGCGTTTGACGGACACGGAATGCGTTTCGTGAAAGACGCGGTGCCGTGGAGCTCCGCGCTGGGGTTGCGTATCAACAACACTGGAACAGCTCGTATTGCCGCGACCGAGGAGTGGTACAAGATTGGGGGCGACGGACTTGTTCCCCACGACGGCTTCTACGATTTGCGAATCACCGCGGAACTTTGGGAAACGTATTACTACGATTATCTGGCGCTCATGACCGTCGACCATCCTGCCGACACGGACATTTTTGTGGATGAGCGCTTCGTGGTCCCGCCGTCGAAGCTGGCCATCACGACGGTCGAGAAGCCACACAAGATCGCCCGAGCGATGGATGACCAAGGGCGCGACGTCACCGAAATCGTCTCCACGCTCGACGGCAATTATCTGGACACTTTTTCACGTGGCCAATATCAGGGCGTGACGCGAGATCATTACGTTGAAATTGATCTCGGCGACGACGCTCCCACCGATGGGCTGCTGTATTTGATTGCCCACGGTTGGATGCATCCGAGCGATTCTTCTATTAATGTGGCGATCACGCAGGGTCACCACGAGCATGCGCGAGGAATAAGCCTGGAAGTGCCAGATGGCCGCGGAGGTTGGGTTGTCGCACGTGATAATTTGGGCTTTCCTGCCGGGCGCAAAAAGATTTGCCTGATCGATCTTAGTCATGTGTTTCGTGCCGGGCAGCCGCGCAAGCTGCGCTTGAGAACGAACCTGGAAGTTTATTGGGATTGCATTGAGTGGGCACGAGGCGTTAGCGGCCCATCGCTCAGGACTACCCGTCTAGCGCCTGATTATGCAGATTTACATTATCGCGGCTACTCCGCGATTCATCAGGCTAACGACTCTTCGCCGGAAATTCCCGAGTACGATCACTTGGAAGCATCTAAACAAAAATGGCGCGATCTGTCTGGTTATTACACGCGGTTCGGCGACGTGCGAGAACTTTTGACCAAGATTGATGACCGCTACATCATCATGAATGCCGGCGACGAGATGAGTTTGCGATTTGCGGAGCAGGCGCCACCGCCGTCGGGTTGGAAACGCGACTTTGTGATCGTGGGCGACGGCTGGATCAAGGACGGCGATTACAATACTACGTTTTCTAAGACCGTCGCGCCGCTGCCATATCACGCTAAACAAGAATATCTGACGCCACCGGGACGTCTTGAAGATGAATGGGTGTACCAGCAACATCCTGACGACTGGCAAAATTATCACACGCGCTATGTGACGCCAGAGATGTTTGAAAACGCATTGAGAAGCGAAACACACCAATGAAACGCGGACCGCTAGCACGAATAATTCTGGCGATATTGTTTGTGGCCATGGTCGTCAGCCCGCTGTTCATCAAGCGTATGGCCGCTCGGCGAGAGGTCGCCAAGTCCACGCTAGATCTCCAAACGGCCTTGGCGCGACATGGTTTTTATCTACAGGAAGTTTCCCACGCCGCCGGAGTGAATTTCGTTCACCAGGGTCCCACGCTTGATCACAAGCTGGATCACATCATGCCGGAAGTGGCCTCCATGGGAGCATCCGTCTCCATCGTGGATTTTGATCGCGACGGATGGCCCGATATTTATGTCACCAACAGCGCAGAGGGCAGTCATAACGCGCTTTATCGTAACCAGCACGACGGCAGGTTCAAGGATGTGGCCGAAGAGATGGGCATCGCGGATGTAAATAAGCCTGGCACCGGCGTTTCGATGGCCGCAGTGTGGGGCGATTACGACAACGACGGCTACGAGGATTTGCTGCTGGTGAAGTGGGGGCGCCCGGAGCTTTACCACAACGATGGCGGCCACGGTTTCACGCGAGTGACCGCCACGGGGTTACCTGCGTGGGTAAACGCGAATTCAGCAATCTGGCTTGATTACGATGGCGATGGACTGTTGGATATTTTTATCGGTGGCTATTATTCGGAAGATATCGATCTGTGGCATCTGAACAACACGCGCATCATGCCGGAAAGTTTTGAATACGCCAAGAATGGCGGAAGAAAATATTTATTTCACAATCTGGGCAACGGCAAGTTTGAAGATGTGACCGAGAAAATGGGGATTAATTCCCGGCGATGGACTTTAGCCACCGCGGCGGCGGATTTGCGCGGTACCGGTCGGCCCGATTTGTTTGTGGCTAACGACTATGGGGTCTCGGAGTTGTATTTGAACGACGGGAAACACTTTCGCGAAGTAGGCGAGAACAGCGGCGTTGGCTTCGCGCCTAAAAGCGGAATGAATGTGGCGTTTGGCGACATCGGCAATCAGGGGAAGTATGCCATTTACGTTTCGAATATCTCCGAAGAAGGCGTCCTGATTCAGGGCAATAATTTGTGGGTGCCCAAAGAAGGACTGGCCGGCGACGAGCTCAAATACGAAAATCTGGCGCGCGACATGGGCGTGGAGCTTGGCGGGTGGAGTTTCGGCGCGCAGTTTGCGGACCTGAATAATGATGGCAACCTGGATTTGTATTTGACCAATGGAAACGTCTCTCTCGATCATTCCCGGAATTATTGGTATGACTTTTCCAAAGTTGCCGGCGGCAACACCGCGATTATTGGCGACGCTAAAAATTGGCCGGCGATGGAAGGGCGCAGTTTGTCCGGCTATCAACAAAAGCGCGTGTGGATCAATGATGGCGCGGGGAAATTTGTGGATGTCGCTCAAGCCGTGGGCGTCACAGACACTTATGACGGCCGCTCGGTGGCGATGGCCGACCTGTGGAATCGCGGCGTCCTGGACGTGGTAGTCGCCAATCAACGCGGCCCTTTGCTGATTTATAAAAATACGGTTGCGCCACAGAATAAGTGGATTGAGTTTGAGCTTACCGGGACCAAGAGCAATCGCTCTGCGATCGGAGCGCAGGTTACGGTGTTCTGGAATGGGCAGCGGCAGTTGCAGGAGGTTTCCGGTGGCAGCGGATTTTGCGCGCAAAATCAACGAGCACTGCATTTTGGCTTGGGAAAAACGCCGCAGGTTGAAAAAGCGGTGATTCGCTGGCCTTCCGGCAAACTCCAAACCATCGAGAAGCCCAGCATGGATGAAATTCACACAGTGAAGGAGCCCGCTTGAGCGCCTCCGCCGCACGGCCCATGGAAGCGCCACAGTGGAAGCGCTTCTTCAGCCTTGACAATCGCTACATCGCGCCGATTTTCATCACGCTGATTTTGTTGGTCGGCCATTTGTCGTTCGGGATTCTCGAGAGTTATCAGAAGACGCTGTTAGCCATCGCAGCCAGCATCGGGACCGAACTGATTCTTTCTCGCTTATTTTTCGGCAAGTGGCCGATTATCGCCAGCGCGTATATCACCGGCATCAGCGTGGGCATCTTGCTTCGCTCACCGGCCTACTGGCCCTACGCGGTATGCAGCATCGTGTCGATTGCCTCGAAGTATGTTTTGCGCGTGAAGGGGCGGCACATCTGGAACCCATCGAATTTTGGCATTTCCGTTATGTTGTTCCTGGCGCCTGAGACGGTAGCTAGCCTGAGCATTCAATGGGGAAATTATTTGTTACCGATGGTGGTGATCTGGGTATTGGGTTCCGTGATTATTTATCGGCTGAAGCGATTCCATATTAGCGGTCTTTATGTTGCTTCGTTTCTGCTGTTTGCTTTTTTGCGCAGTTGGCTTACGGGCAGTCCGTGGCAGTCGGAAATCGCGCCGATCACCGGACCCATGTATCAACTTTTTATATTTTTCATGATCACTGACCCCAAAACAACCGTACGCTCAAAGATTGGCCAGTGCATTACGGTGATTTGTGTCGCCCTGCTGGAAATGGTACTGCGGCTGAATCAGGTGGTGTATGCCCCGTTTTATGCGCTATTTATCATCGGGCCGTCGGCCATGCTCATCGAAATGTGGCTGGATTCGCGACGCGCCAGTGCTGCCGGTGCCACCGTTGCGGCGTGAGCGGTTCCTGATTCGGGCAGGTCGTTTTACATTTTCTTTTTTTTCCGCGTCGATCATTGCGGTCCTTAGCCTGTCAGCTCAGTCGCGTTCGCCGCTTCGTCCATCAGGCTCCATACTATTCACTGACGTTACCGAGCAGGCAGGAATTCATTTCAAACACAACAGCGGAACCTTTGGGAAAAAATATTTGCCGGAAACCATGGGCAGCGGCGTGTGTTTTCTGGACTACGACAATGACGGCTGGCAGGACATTTTATTCGTCAACTCCATGGATTGGCCGGAACACAAAAACGGCAAATCTTTTCCGGCGCTGTATCACAACAATCACGATGGCACGTTTACGGATGTGACCCGCGCCGCCGGGCTCGCCATAGAAATATATGGAATGGGGTGCGCGATCGGAGACTACGACAATGACGGGTATCCGGATATTTATATAACTGCGGTCGGATCGAATCATTTATTTCACAATCTCGGAAACGGAAAATTCGCCGATGTTACGGCCAAGGCGGGATTAAGTGACCCGGGATTCTCTACCAGCGCGGTGTGGTTTGACTACGACAATGACGGAAAGCTGGATCTATTTGTCTCGCACTATGTGGATTGGTCGGTCGCCAAAGATCAATATTGCTCGCTGGACGGAAAGAAAAAATCGTATTGCACCCCGCAAGCATACCAGGGGCAAAGTTCGTCGCTCTTTCACAACAGGGGCGATGGAACGTTCGAGAATGTCACCAAGCGAGCGGGACTATACGATCCGACCAGCAAATCATTGGGCATCGCGCTGGTGGACTATGACAACGATGGCTGGCTGGATCTCTTTGTGGCCAATGACACGGAGCCGAACAAGTTGTATCGCAACAATCACAACGGAACTTTTACCGATGTGGCGATTCTGTCCGGGGTGGCGTTGAGCGAAACGGGACGCGCCCGCGCGGGAATGGGCGTCGACGCGGGGGATTACGACGGCTCCGGCGAACAGAGCCTGATCATCGGAAATTTTACGAATGAAAGTATGTCGCTGTATCGCAATGATGGAAGTGGACTCTATACCGATGAGGCCACGTCGTCGGGGATTGGACAGATGTCCATTCAGTCGTTGACGTTTGGGTGTTTCTTTTTTGACTATGACCTGGATGGCTTGCTCGATATTTTCGCGGTGAATGGGCATGTTTCGGATGACATCAACGTGGTGCAGCCCAATGTGAAATATGCTCAGCGGCCGAGCCTTTTTCGCAATAAGGGCAATAAGAAATTTGAAGAAGTGTCCGGCAAGCTGGGACCGGCATTGCAAACGGAAATTGTTGGACGCGGAGCGGCATACGGTGATTTCGATAATGATGGCGATCTCGATCTGGTGATTACATCGAGCAACGGTCCCGCGCGATTGTTGCGCAATGACAATGGAAATCAGAACGATCTGCTCCGCGTGAAAACCGTGGGAACGCGTTCGAACCGGGATGGCATCGGCGCAAAGGTCACGATGAAGCCAAATAAAGGAATGGCGCAGATGCAAATGGTGAAATCAGGATCGAGTTATTTGTCGCAGAGTGAAATGCCACTGACGTTTGGATTAGGGAAGCCTGAAGAAGGCAAAACGGTAACTCTGCAAATCGTTTGGCCCAGCGGCAAAACCGATTCGATGACGGGAATCAAGCCGAATCAATCCATAACGGTCCAGGAAGGTAAGAGAATTATTTCGGCTCAACCCATCGTTTTTGTGCGATCCAAGTAGCCGGAGGGTGCCCCACTTTCGATTTTTAGAACGGTCTTGTCCTCTCCTGAATTTGAACTCTGAAAAAGTTATTGCGGTTATTTCCAGAAACCACACCTCTCCAACAATTGCGATATCTGATGTTCCGTCGATTGGAGTTTGGCCGCAGAATTCAGTAGATCGTTTGCGTCTAGCGGATACCAATTGCGGCGCTGAGGATTGCCCAAACCCGCGATGTTGATGGGCTCGATGGCTTGCGCGATTTCCTTGGCTAGTTTTTCTATTTCCAGTTGCACGCACGCCTTTTTTGCCCGTTCACAACATCGACGCATCGCGGCGCCGAAGTGCGGATCATCGTGCAATAGAAATGATCGGGCCAGGTTAACTTTGCCGAGTCGTCTGGCCGATTCCGAAAAACTGGCGGCCGCGAAATAAAGCATTGAGAGAGATGCGAAGACTGGAAACCGATCCATGGTGGCATACAAAGCCGCAATCAAATCAGTCGTAGCAACTAACTCGTTGCCCGTCTGAGAGGCGTAGGACTCCAGCCGCTCAACGAATTCGGGCTTGTCCCAGTCGCGTTCGATGACTTCAGCGAGTCGCGAGACCCCTAATAATGTCAGCGCGAAGCCGGTGGAGAGCAGGGGATCGACAAATCCAGCGGCTGAGGGGAGCAGTGCCCAACGTTTACCGGTGACCGCACTGCTGCGGAACGTTACGCCCGGCATGTAACTGAAAGGCTGGACCGCTTGGGAATTCGCGAATTGATTTTTCAGGGCGGGAATTAATTCCAGGAGCCGTTGCCAGGCGGCTGATCCTTCTGACAGGCGCAGGCGACTTGCGAGTTCGTCAGTGGCGGCAACGCCGGCACTGGTGATTCCGTTATTAAATTGCAAGACCCAGATCCAGCCCCCGGCAAAAATGTGATGAACCGCTGCGTCGTCGACCGGATAAGGCGGAAGCTCCGAATCGTGGCCTGATATTTGTTCTGCGAAACGTCCTACGCCGGTGAAATGGCTGAATAGCGCCCGCGTGCCGGGAAAGCCAGGCAGCGGCAACTCCTGCAGTGCCAGAGCGTGGTGAAGAAAGCCGCGAGGCCCGGTCGCGTCGACGATAAATTTTGCGCGAATACGCAAGTCTTCATCGTTGCGGCGGCCTTGCAGGCGAATCTCGTTTTCCGATTCCGAAACGTCTTGAAGCTTGACCTCGTCCAGATATGGCACACCACGTTTTTGTGCTTCCTTGACGAACAGATGATCGACTTCCGCGCGGTACCAGTGGGTGTCGGCGATTCGATCGTGTGGGCTTGCCGCCACTAGCAGTTGACGATGATGGTTCGGATCGGTCGTTGCTGGCATGCCGAGGACGTGGTGATAAAAAGTGAAGCCGCGTTTGAGGCCGCAGGCCACATTCGGATAGGTCTCCTGCCAACTGCCCCATTTAGAAAGCGGCGCAATCCCGGGCAGGTTATAGCGAGTCGCCAAAGTTCCTAACAGGATGTTGGACAACGGCGTGGAAGATTCGCCGATGGCAAATCGCGGGTGCTTGTTTTTTTCCAGGAGAATAACCGAGCGGCCCAACCGGTGCGCGATCATGGCAAGCAGGCTGCCGCCAAAGCCTGAGCCAACTACAGCAATGTCGTACGTGTCATTCAATTTGCGGCGTCGCAACTCTGACAGCGCGCGGGCGCGAGATTTTTCTGGGAGAAATTCATCCGACGCAGACGTGCGATGCGCGGGGGTTTGCACGCGGGACAAGACGGAATTTTGTCGGCGTCCCACAAATCTGCAAAGACTCGCCCCCGCTTCAAGCCCAGGCCATAACTCAACGATGCCTCCACGGTCTCCAGCCGAGGCGCCGAAAATTGCCCGTTAGCTGCAAGAGTTTCCATTGCGCCGTTGCCCCCGCGAGTCGGAATGAGCGTGACTGCGGTCGCGCCGCAATCGAAAGCGAAATCAATGGAGCGCTGCGCCCAAAGAACAGCCTCTTCAGCTTGCAGGAATGGCGGCTGCACAAGAACGAATATGCGCAGGTCGATATCGTTGGAGCGCAAGAAACTCGCGGCTGCTGAAAATTGGTCCAGCGTCATGCGTTTATTGAGCTTAGGCAAAATGTCCGGATGAACCGTTTCCAGGCCCATGGCGATTTCGAGTCTACATTTCAAGCGATCCCGAAAGCGCAGGCAATCGTCATCGACCAATGCAGGATGATTTTCTACGATCAGTCGCTCGAAATTGTTGGCTCTGTCACTGATTGCTGGATGGTCTTCGACCGGTATCGCGCGGGGGTCAAAAAAGCTTCCGCTATTGTAAAGCTTCAACACGCGCGCTGCAGGAAGTTGCGATAATCCGAAACCGATCTGCGCGGAAATTGCGCCTGCGGGAACCGAGGTAGTCAAGGTATTGCGCCACAAATCGCACATCACACAACGCCACGGACACTCGCGATTGGTTAAAAAAATTGTGGCCACGGGAAGAATTTCGCCCGAAGCTGACAATTCCTGTTCAACAAAAAACAAGTACGGTTTCTGAGGATCCAGAGTTTTGCGCGCCGGCCGCCACTCAAGTACCCACTTGTCGCGTTCCAGATTGGTTGCCGGATAAAACGATGTCAGTTGGCTTATGGACAAGAGGCTCACAAATATAGCGACAAAAAGTGTTTGCGGTAATCCGGTTCCCGCGAAGGCAGCTGGCGATGCATATCGACCTCCGGCAGCGCGCCATGTTGAAACCGGCGCTTGGGAAAAACCCGCATACGCATCCCGGTTACGGCCTCCACTCCCCGTGACACGATCTCCCCTTTAAGTTCGTAAAGGCGCGCCACGTCATAGCCGGTCAAATCGATAAATGGAATTGCTTCCGCAACGGAAATAACATTGGGGCGCGTGAATGGGCTGAAACCTGAGAAGCCGTAATGATGCGCCGGCGCATACGTACGCGTATACGACCGGCTCAACCCCCCGCTGTAGGTGAGGGAATGTTTTATTTTGCCCACGCCCCAGCCTTCCTGATAAAGCATCTGGTTATTCACCACGCTGCGTATAGTAAGTTCAGGATTATCCTCGATGGGATAATCCTTCAAATTTTCGTCTCCTCCGTCGCCGTCGAGCAGATAACGCAAGTCCGGATAGCGTTTGCGAATGCCGTGGCACAGTGCCAGTGCCATAGAAGCGGATTGGATATCGAGAGGTTTGTAGTCTTCGACGATGCGAATCGTTTCTCCAGCGTCCAGTGCCGACGAGTCAGCTTCGATAGGCTCCAGAAACAATCCGAGATTTAGAGACTCAAGGAACGCCCGAGCTTGCTCAAGATCGGGGCCGCGGCCGAAATCGAGAACAAAGGCTTTCAGTCGCGACAGATTCATGCCCAGTTTGCGCATCACGTGATAGCTAGTTAGAAACACACTGCCGCTGTCGATTCCGCCGGAAAAGCAGACGCCTACAGGTTCGCTGGCAGGCACGTGCCGGAGCCAAAGGGAAATTTCTTCAGCCAGCGCGGAAATGTAAGCCGTGCCGATTTCATCCACATTCGCCGGCAGGGAATTTCTTTGCGGCGTGAAGAAGCGGGTATAAACCGGATCCGGGTCCGGGCAACCAATCAGCTGAAGTTCGACGACGTGATGCGCGGGAACCATCCTCGTGTAGCTGGGATGAAATTGACCATCGAGCCGCTCGCTCTTCAGCCAGTTATATATAGCGTCGATGCGATGGGCGACGATGAGGACTGGGCCTTCCTGCCGTTTCGCCAAAAAATAACGCATCGGGCGATCCAGTGAGCGGGCCATTTTTACGGTCTTGTCGCGGCGGGCCACCAGCGCAAACGAACCAGAAATTTTATTCACATCATGAGCTGCCGAATTGAGGATGATTTGTCGCGCCGCGTCGCTAGTCATCCCCAAAAGTTGGTTGGCCTCGGGTTCGGTTAAATCCATGACCCTTTCGACATAATGATCTTGCATGCGGCCTCGCGTGGCTGAGAGCGACTTATTGTGGAACAGAAATTATACGTCAGGAGGAGCGGAGGGCAAGGGACCCATAGGCTGGAAAGCCTGGAGGGAGCATCGCTCAAAAAAGTGGGCCATTCGAATGTAGAATGGCCCATTCCTGAAGTTTCCTTCAAACACGCAATTATTACGGCTTTGCGTGTGGCTCGCGACCTTCGGGCTTGCTTTCTTGCCGAGGAGCATTGTGCTGTTGCTGAGGCGCAGACCGGGGCGCGTTCTGCTCTTGTCGCGATGGAGGCGCCGATCGTTGTGGACTCGAATGCTGTGCAACGGGCCTATCAGCTGTGTTCGGACGCGAGTTATTAGCTCTTGCCGTGTTGTTAGGCCTGTCTGAAGAAGTATTACGCGGAGAGACGGTACGTGCATCCGCCTGGCGGTTTGTTGAACTATTGCGTGATGGATTGTTGGGCTGCGCGGTATTCGTCCGGTTCGCGTTGCTGGGGCGGTCGTGGCGACCCCCGTTGGTCCGCGCATCGCTCGAATTGACGGAATCGCGCGCATTCGCACGGGTATTTGATGCTGCAGCGGCGTTGGCGTGCACGACTCCGCGGTCGTTGAAAGCACCTGGCTTCGGTGTGGCTGCAACATTCGGGCGGCCGTGATTCACGGAAGCGAATTGGGAGCGATCCGAGCGCGCTGCGTGTTCGTGTTGCGCCTGCACACTGGTGGCCTGAATGTGCTGTTCTCGGGCAGCCTGGCGCTCCTGCGCGGTTTCTTGCGCGCGCACGCCGCCGTTGCCCCCGTTATAGCTAACGCGGGTTGAATTGTTATAGTTGTTGGTGATCCTGGTGTTGTAGGTGTTGTGAATAACGGTTACATTGACGTTGTTCACGGTGCGGTTGTAAGCGAAATGCCCACCTTCCCACCGTCCGCCCAAGTAGCCAACTCCAACGTAACCAAAGCCATAATTCACGCCGCCATAAAATCCGACGTGCGGTCCCCAATAACCGGCGTGCCAGAAGTAGCCGCCATCGCCCCAACCCCAATAGCCGGGGGTCCAAAGAACGCCGACGCGGGGCGCCAACACCCAGGTGCCGGGAACCCAATAATAATCATCATCTCCGTAGGCCCAATAACCAGGCGTCCAGATAAAACCTTCGCCCGGGCATAGTGGCTGTTCGTAAACCGGCAATACCGGAGGGGCAACCCGCACCGCAATGCCCACGCTGATTTGCGCGAAAGAGGCCGCCGGTATGGCGAACATGACGGCAGCAAGTACGACCGTTCTTATGGAATGGCGCATAGTAGTCCTCTTTCCTAAGTATGCTTTCCGCTGCCAGTGATTCTATAAAGAAGTGACGCCAGAGCACTGTAAAGATAAACCCCCAACAGCGCCGAAAGTCGCCTGCGGGAGGCAGGCGAGTTTCGGGCAGCGCGAAGATGTGGGCTAACTTGTCGTTGGCGTTTACAACACGTAAATCGCTGCATGCGAGTTACAAAGCGGGTAACATAGGACGTATTCAACAGGACCCAATCGGGTCCCGAAATGGGAAGGGGCCCCATTCTTGCGAATACTTATTGCGGATGATCACGAAGCCGTTCGAAAAGGGGTATGCGCGATATTATCCTCCCGGGCGGGCGTGGAAGTGTGCGGCGAAGCCGAGAACGGCAGGGATACGATCGAAAAGGCCAATGCGCTCAAGCCGGACCTGATTATTCTGGATATAACGATGCCGGTATTGAGTGGATTCGAGGCCGCGCGCGAAATTCGAAAAACCCTGCCAAACGTGCCGATTCTTATTCTTTCGATGCACGAGAGCAACCACTTGGTCGGTGAAGCCAAAAAGGTAGGGGTCCAGGGGTACGTGACAAAGACTCAGGTGGCGAGCACACTGTTAGAGGCCGTGGACAGGTTACTGCGTCACGAAACTTTTTTTCCAGAGCGCCTTGCTCCTTTGGAGCCTGCGGTTCAAGCAGGTTAGCCAAACGCCGGTTTTCATTATCGGCGTTCCGGTTGGTCAACGCTCACATAAGTGCTATAAGAGAACTGGGAATACGCGACTTAGTTGGGTACTTGACGTGAAAGGCCAGGTTTTGCCGTGGATAAACCACCTATTGGAAGCGAACTGAAGTCGATCAGACCACGTGGCGACGCGATGCAGATCCTGGTTGCTGACGACCATGACATTGTGCGCCGCGGTTTAAAGCAGTTACTAAATTCGAGGCCGGGCTGGGAAGTTTGCGCGGAAGCGAGCACCGGTCGCGAAGCCGTAACGCTCGCGGAACAACTGAAGCCCAAAGTGGTTGTGATGGATATCAGCATGCCGGAGCTGAACGGACTGGAAGCGGCGCGAAAGATCTTGAAGATTTTGCCTAAGACGGAAATTGTAATCTTGACGCTGCACTTTTCGGATCAGCTGGTGCGCGAAATCCTGGCTTCCGGCGCTCGCGGTTACATTATGAAGTCGGACGCAGACCGGGACTTGGTGGCGGCAGTGGAAGCGGTCTCCAATCACCGGTCATATTTCACGGCCCGAGCCGCGGACATGGTTTTGAATGGATTCAACGCTGGAAGCCACGCACCGGACCCAGGGACGGTGCTACGAAACCGCTTGACCCCCAGAGAACGCGAAATCGTGCAGTTGCTCGCGGAAGGAAAAAGCAGCAAGGAAGTCGCGGTTTCGCTGAATATCAGCGTGAAGACGGCGGAAACGCATCGCGCCAATATTATGAGGAAACTGGAGCTGCATTCGGTCAGCGAACTGGTGCGCTACGCGGTAAAGAATCAGATTATCGAAGCTTGATCTCGAGTGGTTTCTTCTTTCCTTCCTTCACATGTTACGGACCAGTTTCCGCACAACAGCTTCGCTGCTCTGTGGTTTTTCCTGCGTGAAGTTGCGTTATCCTGGAAAAATGCATCTCATTCAGTGCAATAAGGAGTAGGCGGATGCCTTGTAACCTTCAGATGCGCCAGGCGAAGACTTATGCGATGGGTGTCGCTGCGGCTGCGTTGCTGGCCGTGTCATCGGTTTGTGGTATGTCGCTTGGAGCGCAGCAACAAGGCCCTCTGCCGACTCCGCCAAGTTCCAGCGGGCCTCAGAACAAGCCCGACGCGGCTACGCCTCCCGCGCCGGCGACAACATCCCAAGGCCCGACCTCGACTATTTCCAATCAACCACCCGCGCTGCCCGTAGACCAGATCATTCAACGTTTCGCGGCGCGCGAGGCGGAGTTCAGGAAGGAACGGGATAACTACACGTATACGCAAACGTTCGTAATACAAACCATTGATGGCGACGGGATGGCTGACGGTGAGTATCAAATGACGAGCGATATTCTTTTCACCCCCGACGGGAAACGCTACGAGAAAGTAACGTATGCGCCGGCTTCGACGCTAACTAGAATTCAGATGTCCCAACAGGATCTCGATGACCTGGAGCACGTCCAGCCCTTCGTGCTGACCAGCGAGGAATTGCCCAAATACGACATCAAATATGTGGGACGCGAAACCGTCGATGAACTCAGAACCTACGTTTTCGATGTCGGTCCCAAGAAACTGGAGAAGAACCAGCGGTATTTTCAGGGCCGCATCTGGGTGGATGACACCGACCTCGAGATTGTAAAGACCGATGGCAAAGCGGTTCCGGACATCAAGAAGCACGGTCAGGAAAATGTATTTCCGCGCTTTGAGACGTTTCGCGAAAACATCGAAGGGCACTACTGGTTTCCTACTTATACGCGGGCGGACGATATGCTGCAATTCAGCACTGGGCCTATCCACATTCGCATGACCGTGCGTTACGCGAACTACAAACGATTCGGGGTAACCATCAAGGTTGGAGCTCCAACACAGGTACAGCCCGAGCACCCGTAGTTTCCTGCAACTTACATCTGCGGCGGGTCAATGCGCTCGCGTCTTAATGTTTGCTAAGCAGCACAATGGTCACGCCGGCGCACACGATCAACACTCCGATCCATCGCTGAGCGCTGATCCGTTCCCGCAGGAATAGCACCGCTCCTACTGCACCGGCTGCGTAGCTGAGGGCAGTAACCGGAACCACGAAGCTTACGTTTTCGAAGGACAACGCCGCCAAAAGCGCGAAGAACGCTACCGTCATCATGGCGATGCCGATCCACATCCACGCCACCGTTAGGGCTTTTAAAATAAATCGCACTAACGCCGCCGGCCGGAAGTCGGTGACCTCACCGATTTGCTTCATGGCGCGCGTCACGCAAAGCTCGCCGCCGGTGCCGGCCACCACGATGACGCAGAGTAGAAGGAATTCGCGCACGTCAGACTTTGACTGCTGTCGTGCGGGGAGGGGTATGCCCCACGATCAGTACACCCAAGCAAATCATGCCGATCCCGAGCCAACGCAGAGGCGATATCACTTCACCGAGCAGGAAATAGCCCAGTAGCGCGACCATGGCGTAGGAAAAGGATGAAGCCGGTTGTACGTAGCTATAATCAGCCCAGGTTAGCACCAGCATGTAAGCCACAAAAAACGTCATCAACGACGCAACCCCCAGCCAGATGTATCCTGACGAGCATATGCGGACGAAAACCGTCCACAAATCAGCCACCGTCCAGTGCGTGGCAGGGCCGACGGTTTTCATGCCTTTGCCGAGCAATACATTGCCCAGCGGCGCGAACACTACAATCATTAAAATCAGCAGAAAAGTCTTAAAATGTAAGCCAGGTGAATCGGTCATTGATCGGCGATGCCTTTGATGGCTCCGAATCTAAGAGCCTAAAGTTTACTTGATGTTCGTGAATCTCCCCAATTTTCGAAACGCGGGGAGCAGTCTCGGCGGTATAGAACACCCTTTTTTTGATATTCTTTCTTTGGGCCTGACCAGAGTGGCCGGCGTCATGTATCAGGAAAGTTCCGGTCGCGAAGGAATCGAAATGCGAGAGGTGCGATAATTTCGCCAGTCTTCAAGTATTTCGTTCTGGTCTTCGCGGCCATTCCATTTATTTATTATCTGATTGCAATTTATAGTTCTATCAAGTTTTTCAAAAGCGTTCCCCGTAATAAGACCCAAGCACCCGATTTCACCCCTCCCATCAGCAATTTGAAGCCGGTTCGCGGTCTGGACCCGGAAGCCTACGAAAACTTCGCAAGTTTCTGCCGCCAGGATTATCCCGATTACGAACTCCTGTTTTGCGTGCACGACCAGCTTGACCCGGCTGTGCCCGTGCTTGAAAAGCTGGCGCGCGATTTTCCGGACTGCAAACTCAAGATTTTATATGGTTCCGGGCGCAATGCCATCAATGACAAAGTGGCCAAGTTGGTGCGGCTCGTGAACGAGGCCCAGCATGAAGTACTGGTGATTAACGACAGCGATGTGCGGGTGAAGCCGGACTATTTCAGGACGGTGGTAGCGCCATTACAGGATCCGAAAGTGGGCGGAGTTACCTGCCTGTATGTTTCCGTGGATGACACCACCATGGCGCAGAGTTTTCAATCCATTGGGATGATTTCTGATTTCTATCCGGGGGTCATGGTCGCGTGGTTGCTTGACGGAGTTAAGTTTGCATTTGGGCAAACCATTGTGACCACCCGGAAGTTACTCGCTGGTTTCGGTGGATTTCAGGCATTGGAGAACCGGCCCGCTGACGATCTGCTGACTGGCCGTTTGATTGCCGCACAAGGTGTAAGGGTAGAGATGCTTCCTTATGCAGTGCGGACGGTGGCGGATTATCAATCGCTGGGCGGGCTGCTCATCAAGCGGCTGCGCTGGATGACGGTGATGCGCCATATGCGGCCATGGGGACACGCTGGTTTGATTTTCACGCAGGGGCTGGCGTGGTCAGTGCTTGCGGTGGCCGTGCATCCAACGCTGGCGGTTGCGGCATTTTATTTTGGAATGTATTTGATGCTGCGCACGGTGATGACTTTGTGCGTTGGCAGTTGGGGGCTACGAGAGAAAGACCTGTGGAAGACCCTGCCGCTTTTTGTGACCTGGGATGCGACGGCATTTTTTATCTGGCTGGCCAGCTTTGTGCGTCGTGGGATTCGTTGGCGAGGCGTGGATTATATTGTCAAGGGCGGGATGCTGGTGCCGGGACGGCAGCCGGCGCAAAAACTGGATGAGGTTGGCGTCCGGATAAAGTAAGCCGCCAACGTTTTTGAAGTTTATTCCCTCATAAGATGGGCGCAAAAATCGCTATAGCTGGAGCCGGAATATATGGAGTAACGGCGGCAATCCGGTTAGCTGAGCGGGGGCATCGGGTCACGCTGTTCGACCCTCTGGGCGTGATGCGTGCAGCGTCGGCCATCAATCAGTTTCGAGTTCACTCCGGTTATCATTACCCACGTAGCCCAGAAACCATCAGCGAGACCCTGGAGGCGCGGCGTGAATTTGTTCAAGAATTTGCGCCGGCCATCGTTCAAAACAGCCGTCATTATTACGCCATTCCACGTGAAGGCTCACGCACGCGCCCGCAGGAATACGAGCAAATCATGCGGTCGCATGGGCTTCCGCTGCGGGCTTGTCGGCCGGAGTGGATGGATTTCGAGTACATCGATCAGTGTTACGAAGTCGAGGAAAACATATACGACCCTGATCTGCTGCGTTCGGTGATTGAGTCGCGATTAAATGGCCTGGGAATAAGATTTGAACAGCGCTCTTTGTTGAGGGAGATGCGGGGCGATTACGATTTCATGGTGTGGGCAACGTATGGGATGGGACCAAGCCGCGATATCTTTAGGATTGCGAAATATCAGGTGGCAGAGAAAATTCTGATCGCGTTGCCGGCGGAGTTGCAGGGGATAGCGTTGGTGGTTGTCGACGGACCATTTACGGCATTCGACCCTTACGGCGGTTCGCATCATTCGTTGTTCGGTTCCGCGAAGCATACAAATCATTGGACTACCTCCAATCCGGAAGAACCGATCCCTGAAGGGTATTTGAGCGTATTGAACCAACGTGAATTTGTGCCATTTGTAGATACCAGATTCGAAGCTATGCGAGAAGACTGCTGCCTGACAGTGCCGGCAGCAAAGCGCGCGAAGTACATTGGTTCACGGTTTACGTTGCGAGTGGTGGAAGATAATCCGGAACAGGACCGGCGGATTTTATATGTCCGCGATGGTCTTCCGAAGGAAATTCATATTTTTTCGGGCAAGGTGGTCAGTGCGGTGAAGGCGGCCAGAATGGTTTGCGACAAGATCGCAGCTCATGGTTAACGCCAACAGTCCGGCGTATCTCATCGTTGGCGGGGGGCGTTGGGGCGGTCGAATGCATGCCATTCTGACCGGCGAAGGACGACGCGCGGAATTCGCATCAGGTCTGCGCAGGCAGAGCAACGAGAGTAGGGGCGCTCACGAAGCGCGATTAGCGCAAACTTTTTCGCACAGTTCGGCGCAGATTGCGTGGCTTTGTGTTCCTCCCGGGGCGCACGTGCCAACTTTGATTCACGCAGCATTTGCCGCGGGTTTGCACGTGATCGTCGAGAAGCCGTGGGTATATACGCGGGCAGAAACCACCGAGTTACAAGACGCTGCGACTAGCGCAGGATTAAAGGGTGGCGTTCATTTCGAGTATTGTCAGTTATCCGAGATTGAGAATTGGCAGCGTCGGTACGAGCAACAGGGTGGCTTGGAATTTGGCGGCACATTCAATGTACATGCCGCCGATCATTTAGGGATTCCGGCGATGCAGAATCTCGGATCGCATCTCGTGGCCATGCACGAATACGCTGTTCCGCATTCACGCCTGTCGAAAATTCATTGCGGCTACGAGTTGCCAGATGAACGAATGGTGTGGGTGGACTCTGATAAAAAGCGTGTCGCAAGCATCGATTTTCTAGACAGCAAGGAGCCTATTGTGCAACGCTTCGTGTTGGGATTTGAAAATAGTCTGAGCGGGAAGCCGTTCCCATTTGATTTCGAGTTTGCTCAACGTGTGAACGAAAATCTGCGTTAAGCGGTGGCTAGCGTTTGGCCTTGCCGGTCTGGACTCCACTGTTTTCTGCGCCGCCGAGTGTGGCACGGGCGGTCATGCTCTTTTGCAGGCGGCGGTCATTGCGTGGTTCGCGCCAATTTATCTGCGGCATCATGAGGGAAGCATCGACGCGGGCGCGGTACTTCATCGCGATGTTGACCAGAGAATCCAGCAAGGAGTCGGAGAGCAAGTGTGGTTGCAAGCCCAGGTCGATTAGTTTGGAGTGCTTCGCATTGTAGTAATGCTGCTCGGACTCCACGCGAGGATCAGGTAGATGGTCAATCTCCACGTTCATGGAAAGTTTTTTGCCGGCGGCTTCCACCATACGGGCCAGTTCTAATACCGAGAATTGCTCGGTAAATTGGTTGTAGACGCGGCACTCGCCGGCCTTTGCAGGATTCTCACAGGCAATTTCAATGCAGCGCACTGTGTCGCGGATATCGAGGAAGCCACGAGTTTGTCCTCCTGATCCGTAAACGGTCAGCGGCTGGCCGATAGCGGCCTGGACGCAGAAGCGATTCAATACCGTGCCGAATACATCGTCATAGTCGAAGCGATTGATCAACGCCTCGTCCAGTTCGACTTCCTCGGTCATCGTTCCGTACACCACCCCCTGATTCAGATCCGTGGCGCGAATGCCCCAGATTTTGCAGCAGAACATGATGTTGTGGCTGTCGTGAACTTTGGAGAGGTGGTAGAAGGAGCCCGGTTGCTTGGGATAAGGCAGCACATCCTTGCGGCCGTTGTGTTCAATAGTGATGTAGCCTTCCTCGATATCGATATTCGGGGTGCCGTACTCACCCATGGTGCCCAGTTTGATCAGGTGGCATTGGGGGCGCAGCTCTCGAATGGCGAAAAGCACGTTCATGGTGCCGACCACGTTATTTACCTGGGTGAAGATGGCGTGCTTGCGGTCGATCATCGAATACGGGGCGGAGCGTTGCTCCGCAAAATGCACGATGGCGTCGGGCTCAAAGGCTTTGATGGTGGATTCCAGGAAATCGTAATCGGCCACATCGCCGACGAACAGCTCGATAGTCTTACCAGTTATTTTTTGCCAGATGCGCAGACGGTCGGAAAGCGGTCTGATGGGAGTAAGAGTTTGCGCGCCGAGCTCATGATCCCACTGCCGGCGCAAAAAATTGTCGACAATGGCGACGGCATGGCCTTTTTGCGACAAATATAAAGCTGTGGCCCAACCGCAATATCCGTCACCACCGAGTACGGCGATTTTCATATGGCTCCTAATACTGTGTTTTCAACCCTGACTGCGTAGGCCGTCTACCGGATTTTTCCCAAGGCTAGAAATCGAAATATGGCATCAAGAATATAACGTTTGAAAGCTTGGCTCGAGACGAACACACTATTATTGCGGGTATTCGTCCAAGGTGTAAACACTTGATATCAAAATCGCAAAAAATTATTTAGGGACGAAAAATGCCGCTTTGTCTGGCAAAGGATGATTGGTCAGCACGGTTTTGCCGCCGCTGTGCGCCACGCGATTTGATTGCTGCCCGAGTACGCTATTAATACGCGGGAGCTGACCATCTTCCGCGACCAGGTAATAACGGTCCGTATCGCGCCACAGCGATTGCATCCGCGCGTCATCGATAAAAATATCAGGGGCTCCCGGAGCGTAGGAGCCGTATTCCAAATTGTTGTAGCGGCCGTTCCAGATTAAAGGGTCACGGTTGGTGTAGAACCATACCGATGAAAATTCATAGTATGGATACGCGGAGATTAGCTTTCCCGGGGGAGAACGCAGAATCACGTTGGCGAGCGGCCTGGTGGACAAAAAGGGATCGAACGCCACCATTGCCAACCGCGCGGCGTGGAAAAATACGACCATCATGACGGCTGTGGCTACAAATGCTCGTTGGCCCTTCCACTTAAGATTTCCAACCACGCCGATGAGAAAGGCCACAACAGCCAAGGCTAGCGGAAGCCGGAGATAGGCAAACGAACGCAAGGTCAAGTCTTCCATGTGACCCAGCGAAAGAGTGTAAGCCTCCGGGTTGTAACTGAGCGCCACGGAGATGTCTGCCGGTGTGGGAACATGCCGCACAGCGTAGAGAATGCCGATGCCCGCCACAGCGCAACAGGCGACCAGCACGCAGAGTACTCGCGTGCCCACCCGGATCCATTTGTCGCGTGTGGCCATGGCACAGCCCAGCAGCAAAGCGAATGCTGGATATGCGGGCATGGAATAATATTCTTGCGTGGTGGAAAAGGTAAAAAATATCAACAGAAAGCCGATCCAACATAAAGCCAGCAGGCGGGTTTGGCCAGCGCGATCGACGGGCTTGAAGGACAATTTAAAGACGGCCGGGACGTACACGCTCCACGGGAAAAGCCATATCAGATGGAAAAGCCAAAAGTACAAACGCGGAACAGTGTTGTAATCGCGCGGGTAACGAAGATTCAAAAAACGTAGGAACTGTTCATTCATGAAGAAAAACCACAGGAAGCCGTGATACTCACCGGGTCCGCTGTGAAGTGAAAAAGAAAAATATGGCGGATTATGAAGTGTAGCCAGCACGTGCCACGGTGCCGCGACTAGCAGCAGGATAAGCATGCCGCTGAAAGGATGAAGACGGTTCCAAGTTTGGCGAACAAATAATTGGTGAGTCACTGCCAAATAAATCAGCGCAGTGAACACCGGAAAGACAATGGCTACCAGGCTTTTTAGCAGCAACCCGAGGCCGAGGCTCACCGCTAATGTTATAGCCCACAACCGCGAATTGGTCTCTTGCGGATCAAGGGCGCGAAGGAATGCCCACATCGCCAACGCAATCGTAAAGGTCAGCATTACATCCGGAATCAAAATGCGGGTGAATAGAAATAATCCAGTACAAGTGGCTATACAAAGGCCAGCGTAAAAGCCGGCCTTCTTTCCAAACGCCCAAATGCCAAACGCAGTGGTAAGCAATGCCAGCGCAATGGAAGAAAGTGCGTACGGAACCCGCGCGGCCCAATCAGAAATCCCCAACAACTCGTAAAACGCGGCATTGATCCAATAATGGAGCGGAGACTTTTCCAGGTAGATGACGCCATCCAGGCGCGCGGTTACCCAATCGCCGGAGGTCAGCATATTCCTGGCAATTTGCGCTTGCACGGCGTCCACATCGTCCATCAGGGAAGGAGGCGAAACGATACATCCCAGATAGATTGCGCCGACGACTAAAAAAACTATTAGATAGATGAGCCAGTTTTTGCGTAAGCCAATACTTTCTGGGTCGCGCGCGGACTGGTTTGAATCTGCCATTTGTTCATCCACAGAAACAGAATCAGTAAACCCCACAGGTGGTAACCGATATTGGCTTTTCTTTCGAGATGAAGACGAACAAATTTCAGAAGGACCTCAGAGTTAAAAAGTTCAGCATGCTCAGTGGCACCGGCTTGCAAGGTGTCTACCAGCAGCTCGCGGAGCGGGCCGCGCAGCCAGTCATGGGCTGGAATGTCGAAGCCGATCTTCTTGCGGGTGAGGACGGCCTGCGGCAGCTTGTCGCGCATGAGTTCGCGCAAAATGAATTTTTGCTGCGGCCCTCGAATCTTGAGAGTGGCGGGCAAAGATGCTGCAAATTCAACGATCCGGTGATCAAGAAAAGGAGGACGGACCTCCAGGGAATGGGCCATGCTCATACGGTCGCTTTTGGTGAGGATATCGTCGGCCAGGAAGTATTTTTGATCGAGCCAGAGAAATGCAGCCAACGGGTCTTTGCCGGCGGGCAGTTTCGACATTTCCTCGAGAATCTGACGGAGCGAATGAGGAAGGCGCCCGCACACCAGAGCGGCTTTTTCGGTATCTGAGAATGTTCCATTCCAGTAGGTGTGGGCGCGGCTAGGCTGCAGGAGACTGCCTTCCAAGAAACGCTGGAGTTTATATTCGAGGCCGATTTTTTCATCGGAGACTGGCCATTGGCGAATGGCTGCCAATGTCAAGCGCCGCGCAATGGCGGGCACCGCGCGAACATGCCGCGCAAGATGATTGGCACGATAGGTAAGGTAGCCGCCAAAAAGTTCGTCGGCTCCTTCTCCGCTGAGTGCCACGGTGGTGCGCGTTTTACTCAACTTGGATAAGAACCACACTGGCAAGGCGCCGGCATCCGCGGTTGGCTCGTCCGCATAGTAAGCAAATTCTTCTATCGCGCCGCGTAAATTAGTCTCCGGCGGCAAATCCATTTCGTGGTGATCAGTGCCGTACTGTTTTACGACCTGATGGATATATTTCGTCTCATCGAAGCTGCGACCGCGGAAGGAGATGGAAAAAGTCTTGAGCTGGGAGCTCGAGGCTTGTGCCGCGTAGTGCAAAATTGCAGAAGAATCGATGCCTCCACTCAGCCACACGCCCAGGGGAACGTCGGAGAGCAGATGCTCGCGAAGCGCGCTTTGCATCAGACTATCCAGTTCCTCTGTGGCGGAATCCAGGGTCCAATGGTTCGATGGGCCGAATGGCAAACGCCAGTACGAATCCGAAGTTACTTGACCATCGCGCCATTCCAGCCAGTTACCTGGCGGAAGTTTTTCGATGCCGTCGACCAGGGTCCACGGACAGGGAACATAGTTTAGAGAGAGGTAACAATCCAGGCCTGCAAGGCTGATGCCGCGTTCGATTTCCGGATGAGCAAAAATCGCTTTGAGCTCGGAGCCGAAGAAAAGGTCTTCGCCCTGGCGGCAGATGTACAGCGGCTTAATTCCCATGCGGTCGCGCGCCAGGACGATGCGCTTCTCGGACTTACTCCATAGAGCAATCGCGAACATGCCACGCAGACGAGAAAAGCACTCTTTGTCCCATTCGAGAAAGGCGTGCAGAACAGTTTCGGTGTCGGAGTGCGATGTGAAACGATGCCCGCGCTCCTCAAGTTCGCGTCTCAGTTCCAGGTGATTATAAATTTCTCCGTTGAAGACAATTCCGGTGTCGCCATCGTCCGAAAGGATGGGCTGATCGCCTCCGTGCAGGTCAATTATTTTCAGGCGAGTGGCGCCCGTGGAAAATAATTGGGATTCGAAGATACCGGTCTGGTCAGGCCCGCGATGGATCAGCGTGCTGGTGGCGGCTCTAATGCGACCCGAGGGAGGTTCCCAATTTTTACTGGTAAAGCCGGTTATTCCACACAAATTCTGAGGCCTCTCATAGACAACGGACAAATGTCTGGTTGGCCGGCTTCATCCAAACCCGCGGTGTTCGGAGGTGTTTGGCGAATCGGCGATCATTCTGCCAGTGATGGTATTGCAGAAGATCAATCGTGATTCGATTCTATCTGTGGAGGTTGCCTATGAGCAAATCTCGTAATGCTTGCGAACCAGAGGGCTATGAGCGTTTGCTGTCGAACCGATCCATGGTCAAAGGGTTGGTCCACGCCGCGCGACGAAAATCTTTGCCGTCGTTATCGCCTGCCCTACATGCCTTTGGGTGTGATCGGCGATACGTACGAGGAGGCCGGCAACGGGCGGTGGGCAAATTCTTTCTGCCAACAGTGCGCGGTTGATTTAGAGTATCGGGCTCTTCAGCTAGCTTCACAATTCGAGCGGAACTGTTGGTAAAGGCTGCCGACAGCTCATTAAAGATTTCGGCGAGCGAGGAATGAGACCTGACCTCAGTGCCTAAAACTTGTAGTTCTGAATGGGTACCTCGCAACCAGGGCTCGGGTTGGGATTTTTGCATTTGTGATACTCCCCGCGCTTTCACTCACCATATTCTACAGTTTCGGGAAAAATCACTGGCTGCGTTAGGTACTGGAATTGGTGGACTGGAGGCTATTGATTTGAGGACTTGCGCAGCAAATTCGGCGCGAGTGGCGGGCAGTGGGCGGCCTGGGCCGCAGTTGAGGTAATCGGCAGTCGATGCGGCGTTGGCTGGTGGCGTGGAATGAACTGGAGGTAGGGACATGGGCTGCGCGGAAGATCGCTGGGCGATTTCATTGGTAAGCGCCCGTGCTGGTGCTGGCATACGTGTATGAGTGGGCTTCTGTGCGGGCGCGGACTGCTGAGTAGGTATGGTTTTCTGGGTAGGCGCGGATTTCTCGCTGAGCACGGGTGCGGCGGGTTGGGACGCGGAGTGGACAGGGATTTGGCTTTATCGCGTTCGGCCAACTGGGCGGCGGACATGAGAGTCCCGGCCAGGGGAAGGGGCCGTTGTAGACGGCGGGGAGGGTGCGGAGAAGAAGGCTGGTGAGGTAGCCGAGGACGGCGGCACGGCGAGGCGAGAAGGCTCCGGAAGCCAGGAGAGTGTAGAACTGTCGCAGGGAATCGTGGATTCCTTCAGCGTTCTGGAAATTACAAGCGCGACGGAGCAGTTGCAAGGAGAAGTCATCGGGCCCGTTAGGCTGAGTTTGCATATGGCGAGGACGGAACATGGCTCGAGAGTCGAGAACCCAAGAGCGGCATTTTCGGCCCTCGTGAAAGAGGTAAAGGCAACGATGGGTGGCCGGGTGTTGCTTTTGCGGTTGCGGGTTTCATTTTTTTTGTCCTTAAGTCGAAGGCGGGCGGTACCCTACCCCGGGCGTTTTTTGACGAAAGAGTTCGTAAAGGGCCAAACAAACGGGAGGCTGCGCAAAAAGTGGTACAGGAGTGTGGAAGGTATTGAAAATGTGTGGGTTGGATGGTTTGAGACCAGCGGCCGCGATGGGCGGGAGGCGGTTCGGAAGAAGTACCAGGGCGGCGTGCTGGGTTGGATGAATCGAAGAGAGATTCCTCGCATCTAGGTGGAGGCGGCGATCATGACCGTTGGTGGTGTGCTGTGGCGATCATTGGTTATTTTACTTGTTAGATATAGTAATGACGAGGGAACTGTACTAATGGGCAGGATCTTCGAAGATGTAATTAAGCATGGCATCGAGGGGGACACCGGAAGATTCAAGAGCGAAGAACGCACCCTTTGAAAACCACAAAGGGTGTAGCAACCGTTTTCGAGGTTTGGTGCGGCTTGCTCTGACAGTGAGGCGTGCGCTAGAGTCTCGATTCGGTTTAAATCCGTTCCATGACCACAAAACTCAAGAACAATGCGGCACCCCGTCAAACGGAGCATGTCCATGAGAGTGTTCGCGTGCTTATCCCTCGGGAGCGCATCAAAAAGCGTATCAAGCAGCTAGCGAATCAAATTCGCAAAGATTTTGGGGACCAGCCGCTACATCTGGTAGGAGTATTGAAAGGGGCGGTATTTTTTCTTGCGGACCTTGCCAGGCAAATCCCCGGGGAGGTTTCTTTTGATTTCATCGCGGTATCGAGTTATGGACGCGAAATGCACTCGTCTGGTCAGGTGCGGCTGACCAGAGACCTGGACTCCAGTATTGAGGGGAAGATTGTTATCGTGGTTGAGGATATTCTGGATACTGGAATGACCATGCATTATTTGCTAAGTATTTTTCAGCAGCGCAAGCCTAAGCACTTGCGGGTGGCCGCGCTTCTCGATAAGCCGGAAAGACGAATAACCGCGGTGCAGGCCGACTATGTGGGATTCAGGATTCCCAACGAATTTGTGGTGGGCTACGGGCTCGATTATGCGGAGCGTTACCGCAATCTGCTGGATGTTGGAATATTGACTATCGGAAAAGCGGAGAAGAAGAAGCGGAAAGGCTCCAAAAAGTGAGCGGGCAGCCCACGAATAGCGCCGGGGTGGCCGCGCTGATCGATCACACTTTGTTAAAAGCGGAAGCAACGCGAAGTGACATTGCGCGTATTTGCAGGGAAGCGCTGCAATATCGCTTTGCATCGGTGTGCGTAAATTCAGTGTTTGTTAAGCAGGTTTCCAATGCGCTTCGCAACTCACCGGTTAAAACTTGTGTTGTGGTCGGATTTCCTCTAGGCGCTAATCTGCCGCAGGTAAAGCTTGACGAAGCCCATGTGGCGCTCGAACAAGGAGCACAAGAGATCGACATGGTGATCCACATCGGAGGGTTGAAGGCCGGTGATGATGCGGCGGTGCTAAGCGAGATTGAAGTTTTGAGCCGGTTGGTCCACGAGCGCGGCGCCGTCCTGAAAGTAATCATCGAGACGGCATTGTTGACTGAGGAAGAAAAAGTGCGCGCTTGCCGAGCGGCACGTGACGCGCGTGCGAATTTCGTAAAAACGTCGACGGGTTTCAGCACCTCGGGCGCGACGATCGGGGATGTGCAATTGATGCGGCGCGAAGTTGGACGCGAAATGGGCGTAAAGGCCTCGGGCGGCGTTCGCACACTGGATGACCTGTTGGCAATGGTGGGTGCTGGGGCTACGCGAATTGGTACGAGCAATGGCGTAAAGATCATGGAAGAAGCGCTGGCCAAATTTGGAAGCTAGCGACGGAATCGTAATTTACTGTGAATACACGCCACGCCGGACGGTCGTTTCTGCCTGCTATAATAATGACACGCAATGAATCCAGGACAGGCACGGGTTGAAGTGGCGCCCGAAGCGACTGATACTCCGCTTCCCGCCGAAGTGTTGGCAACCCTCACCGAAATTGGGGAGGGCGTTAACTCGTCTTTAGACCTCGACGAAGTGCTGGCCCGCACCGCTGCGCTGATCAAGCGGCACATTGATTACGAAATTTTTGGCGTGTTGATGGTCGAGGGCGGCGGAGCTTATCTGAAACATTATTTCTCGATCGGCTACCCGCGTGAGCTGGTTGATAATTTGCGCGTTCCGATTGGGCAGGGAATTACCGGAACGGCGGCGGCCACCGGGCATCCGGTTCGCGTGAGCGATACTTCCCAGGACGACCGCTACATCGCCGCGATAGAAAATGTACGCTCCGAGCTGGCCGTGCCGCTCATGCTGCAAGGGAAACCCGTCGGTGTGCTCGATATTCAAAGCCGGCACCCCGACTACTTCACGCCGGAGCAGCAAAGTATTTTGACTTTGCTGGCCAGCCGGCTGGCGGTGGCAATTGAAAATGCGCGCTTGTATCAAAAAGAACGCGCTCAGGCTGAAACGCTTCTACTGCTCAACGAGGTCGGCCGCGAAACCAGTTCCATTCTGGATGTGGAGGAGCTGCTTCGCCGCGCGGCCGAACAGATCAAGCGAGTGATTGATTACCAGATATTGAGCCTGATGCTGTACGACGAGAAACAGAAGGTTTTTCGGCATCGTATCGATGTGAAACATGGGCAGCATGTGCAGGGGAAATTGCGCGTGGCGGTCAGCGAGGGGATTGTGGGAGCGGCCGCAACGTTGAAGGCGCCTGTGCGCGTCCCGGATGTTTCCGCTGACCCTCGATACCTGATGGTGAATCCTGAAACACGTTCGGAACTGGCGATTCCGATGATTCACAAAGGGCAAGTGATTGGTGTGCTGGATCTGGAAAGCCCGCAGCTGAATTATTTTACCGAGGACCACGTTCAGACGCTTTCCATTTTGGCCGCGAACCTTGCAGTGTCGCTGGAAAATGCGCGGCTGTACGAAAAACTGGCTCGAGACGAAGCGAGGTTGGAACGGGATCTACAAGCCGCCAAGCGCATTCAGGGCGCGCTGTTGCAACCAGTGCCCAGCGAGGATTATGGACTCGATATGGCTGCCCGGTATTTGTCCGCGCGGGAAGTGTGCGGGGACCTATACGAATTTCTGCGCTATGGACCGCAGCAACTAGGGATAGCGCTAGGCGACGTGAGTGGTAAGGGTACGGCTGCCGCGCTGTATGGCGCCGTAGCGATTGGAATCATGCGGAGTTTGGCGCCGCAGAAATTGCAACCGGCGGACATACTCAAGCAGATGAATCAAATTGTTGGCGAGCGGCGAATTGAAGGGCGCTTCATGACCGCTTGTTTTGCGACCTGGCAAAAGGGCAAGCGAAAATTGCGGGTGGCGAACGCCGGGCAGTCGCAGCCATTGCTCTATAAAGACGGACACTGCGAAAAAATAGAACTAACCGGATTTCCGCTGGGAATTTTTGAGGAAGTGAATTACGACGAATGGAATGGCGTTTTGGAGCCGGGAGACATATTGGTTTTTCACTCTGACGGCATCGCGGAGAGCACCAATCCTGAAGGGCAGTTCTTTGGCACAGAGAAACTGCGCAAGTTGATCGAACAGCATCATGAGTTACAGGCCACCGAGCTGGCCGACATGATCCTGCGCGAAGTGGATTGGTTTACGCAGAATGCCCCGCTGGCGGATGATCGAACGCTGGTTATTGCCAAAGTTCGATGACCGTTAACAAACCGCGTTCTAACCTGAAAGCTGTAGATCCAACTACATTCAGTCCGCACTTTCGCTGGAAACGAAAATCCGACCGGATCGCTCAAGTGGAAGAGATTTATTGTGAAGGGGTGTCTCTTGCCGACGCGGCGGCGAAATTTGAAACCCCTGCCTATGTGTACAGCAGCGCAGCGATAACCGACGCATTTCGCGAACTGGACCGTGGGCTGGCCGGCGTTCCGCATACGCTGTGCTTTGCGATAAAAGCGAATGGCAATCTTTCCATTCTCAAGCATCTGGCCAAGCTGGGCAGCGGCTTCGACATTGTTTCGGGCGGGGAACTAGAATATCTTCGACGCATTGGAGCACGTGGTGACCGCATCGTGTATTCGGGTGTGGGCAAGACACGCGAGGAAATTCGAGATGCGTTGCAGTATCCCGCAGCGCGCCACCGCGGACGTTCAGGCATTCTGCTATTCAATGTGGAATCGGAAGCGGAGTTCGACGTATTAGAACAAGAGGCTGCGCGCCATGTAGACCGCGCTGGCACGCCCCCTGGCCTGGCGGTGCGTGTGAATCCCGACATATTGGCGGGCGGACATCCGCATATTGCGACGGGGCTACACGAACACAAATTTGGGCTCGGTTGGAGTGAAGCGCGGCGGTTGTACCTCGCGCACCGGGACTCGAAATGGATTCACTGGCAAGGAATCAGCGCGCACATCGGATCGCAGATCGTTTCCGCGCAGCCGTTCAAGCAGGCGTTGAAAAGGGTGATCGGTTTCGTTGGCGAGTTGAAAAAAAATGGAATTGAGTTGCGGTATCTCGATTTTGGCGGCGGATTGGGAATTCAGTATACGAATGAAAAAGTCCCTTCTCGTGGTGCGTATGCGCGGATGATTGCCAACATGGTCCGACCCCTGGGTGTGCATCTTTTGCTGGAGCCGGGCCGCACAATCATTGCGCCAGCCGGAGTTTTGTTGACGCGGGTGCTGTACAACAAACGCAATGGCAGAAAGAACTTTGTGATAGTGGATGCGGGCATGAATGATTTAATGCGTCCGTCACTTTATGGTGCGGTGCATCCGATAACGCGGACCATGCGCGACTGGGACGAATCGGGTTTGAATAGCGAGCGAGTGGATATCGTGGGTCCTGTATGCGAGACCGGGGATTGTTTCCTGCACGATTGGCAGCTTGGACCGGTCAAAACGGGGAATGTACTGGCTGTCTGGGCGACCGGCGCATACGGCATGTCGCTGGCTTCGAATTACAACGGAAGGTGTCGAGCGCCGGAAATTTTGATCAAAGGGAAAAAATCGCAGCTAATCAGGCGACGTGAAACGGTTAAGGATTTGTTGATAGCCGACGTTCTTACCTAACGGGCATGTTGAGATCTGATTCGACTACGCTTCTCCCCACTTCAACTTGTTGCGCAGAATTTCGAAATACGATTTATTGGGAGTTTGAATAAGCTTTAAAAGTTGCTGAGCGCGAGAGATTCGCACTCGATCAGTGGCCTGCAGGGGAATTCCTTTTTGCCCATCAAGAGTTAGAAAAACGGATTCGGTGCCGGCTGACAATTTCACTTCAATGATGGAACTGTCGCTGACCACTACTGGGCGGTCGCTGAGAGTGTGCGGGCAAATCGGCGTGATGATAAATGATTCGACAGAGGG
>Ga0185299_10000552_pt1 | contig 96491 bp, 97 predicted proteins | sample PaiPotPPA55metaG_FD_128002 | JGI IMG/M metagenome (GOLD analysis project Ga0185299, IMG submission 128002) | Iron sulfur acid spring bacterial and archeal communities from Banff, Canada, to study Microbial Dark Matter (Phase II) - Paint Pots PPA... ... | reverse complement strand
GCGCTCGCCGGCGACGTCACGGCGGACGAGGCTGCCAAGCTCACCAAGGTGATGTCCCTTTACGTTAAAGCCCTAGAGGCGAACGAGTTTGAGGACCGGCTCGCTTTGCTGGAACGCACCGACCTCAAGCGGATGGGAGAGGTGAGAAACGGCGCGCCCATCGACAGCAGAACGACGACTACATCGTCTTTCGCTGGCAGTGGTGATCGCGGCGTTGGGTCATGAATCGCTGCATTTCCCTGTTATTTCCCTGTTCTTCCCTGTTCCGGATCCTGCCATTTCGGCGGATGTCCTTGTTTATACTCACTTTTTTGACGATTTTGGCCGTTCCCCCGCCCCCTTTACAGGGATTTACAGGGGAAGCCGCCCCAACGCCGATATTGAGCTTTCAAACGTGCTTCAGCACGAGGCCGACGTTTCGGTAACAGAGAGGATGTGAGCAGATGCAGCAATCGATGCAGCTATTCGATCACCGTGTCGGCGGTTGCGAGCAACCACGGAGGAATGGTCCGACCGAGCGCTCTCGCGGTCTTGAGATTGATGGTCAGTTCGAATTTGGTAGGCGCCTGCACTGGCAGATCGGCGGGCTTCGCCCCCTTGAGGATGCGATCGACGTAGGCAGCCGAGCGGCGAAACAGGTCCGGGATGTCGAGGGCGTAGGACATAAGCCCGCCGCTCTCGGTTGTTTGGCGCGTATTGACGACTGTCGGGACGTTGTATTTGAGAGCGAGGGCGACAACTGCTTCACGATGCACTTGGTTGAATATATCGCCGAGAGGACAACCGGAAGTACTTTCGTTTGCTGTCGGACCTTCCATTTTTCTAACGTGCTAAAATGGCTTTGTTTGGAGGGTTTTATCCATGAAATTCGAAGGCGGGTGCTATTGCCGTAAAATTCGCTACGTGGCAGAAGGCGAACCTCGACTCAAGGCACAATGCCATTGCCGCGAATGCCAGTACATCAGCGGTGGCGCGCCGAACATGTTCATGCTCATGGGGCCGCAAGGCTTTCGTTACACAAGCGGCGAACCGCGCAAATTCTCGCGTTCCGATCTCGAAAGCCCAGTGACGCGTGAGTTTTGTGGCGAATGCGGGACCCATGTAACAACGCGACGACCGGGTCTGCCGCTGTTAATCCTAAAGGTCGGCACGCTTGATAATCCGAGTCTATTTGGCACACCTCAAATGGCGATCTATACTGTCGACAAACAGCCCTTCCATGTCATTCCAGATGGCTTGCAGACATTTGAGCGTTTGCCTCTGCGCTAGCGCCGGAGCCGATCGGCTTTGGGTCATGACCTGCCCCAAAAACCCCGTCCGAGGCGAGTCCGGTCCTCATTCAGGAGCAGTCGTAAGGGCCACGTGGCGCCGCTCGCACTTGTGTACGACCGGCGACTTCGCCCGTGCTTTGTCGCAAAAAAACTTGCGTCAGAATTACGCCTGCGGCTGCGGCTCGAGGCCGCCGGTATCCGGGCGCGGACGCGGCTTGCCGGCAGGCGGCACGGCGGAGCCGCGCGGGGTTATCGGCTCGATCACGGATTCGCGGGTCGGCCGCTTGCCGGCAAGGAGGTCCTTGATCTCATCGCCGGAGAGGGTTTCGAACTCGAGGAGGCTCTTGGCGAGCAGCTCGAGATCCGTGCGTTTGTGCTCCAGAATGTCTTGGGCTTCGGCGTAGCCCGCTTCGACCAGACGCTTGATCTCGGCATCGATCTTGCGGCTCGTCTCTTCCGAGACGTTCTGCTGGCGGGCAACCTGATAGCCGAGGAAGACCTCGTCCTGGTTCTCGCCGTAAGCAACCGCGCCAAGCTGCTCGGATAATCCCCAGCGTGTCACCATCATGCGCGCGAGCTTGGTCGCCTGCTCGATATCGGAGGCAGCACCCGAGGTGACCTTCTCCCGGCCAAACACCAGCTCCTCGGCGACGCGCCCCCCCATCATGATGGCAAGCCGCGAGGTCATCTGCTCGAGGCTCATGGAAAGCTTGTCGCGTTCGGGGAGCTGCATGACCATGCCGAGAGCCCGCCCGCGGGGAATGATAGTGGCCTTGTGCACCGGATCGGTCGCCTTGACGTTGAGCGCCACGATCGCATGCCCGCCCTCGTGATAGGCGGTGAGCAGCTTCTCCTCCTCGGTCATGACAAGGGATTTGCGCTCCGCACCCATCATGACCTTGTCCTTGGCATCCTCAAACTCGACCTGCGTCACCATGCGCTTGTTGCGCCGTGCCGCCATCAAGGCAGCCTCGTTCACCAGGTTCATGAGATCGGCGCCGGAGAAACCTGGCGTGCCACGGGCGGTGGTCTTGAGATTGACGTCGGGCGCGAGCGGCACCTTGCGCACGTGCACCTTGAGGATCTGCTCGCGGCCGACCACGTCCGGATTGGGAACGATGACCTGGCGGTCAAAGCGGCCGGGCCGCAACAAGGCCGGATCGAGCACGTCAGGACGGTTGGTCGCCGCGATGAGGATGATGCCCTCGTTCGCTTCGAACCCATCCATCTCTACCAGCAGCTGATTGAGCGTCTGCTCGCGCTCGTCGTTGCCGCCGCCGAGCCCCGCTCCGCGGTGGCGGCCCACGGCATCGATCTCATCGATGAAAATGATGCAGGGCGCGTTCTTCTTCGCCTGCTCGAACATGTCGCGCACGCGCGAGGCGCCGACGCCCACGAACATCTCGACGAAGTCCGAGCCTGAGATGGTAAAGAACGGCACGTTCGCTTCCCCGGCGATCGCGCGCGCGAGCAACGTCTTGCCGGTCCCGGGCGGCCCAACCAGCAAAACGCCGCGGGGGATGCGCCCGCCGAGGCGCTGAAATTTCCCAGGATCGCGCAGGAACTCGACGATCTCCTGCAGGTCCTGCTTTGCCTCATCGACCCCGGCCACGTCCTCGAAAGTGACGCGCCCGTGCGCCTCGGTCAAAAGCTTGGCCCGGCTCTTGCCGAAGCCGAGAGCCTTGCCGCCGGCACCCTGCATCTGCCGGGAGAGGAAGATCCACACACCGATGAGCGCAATGAAAGGAAGCCACGACACGAGGAGCGAGACGAACCAGGGAACATCGTTCTGCTGCGGCCGGGCGGTAATGGAGACGCCCTTGCCATACAGCCGCTGCACCAGGCTGGGGTCATTCGGAGCGTAGGTCTGAAAACTGCGGCCGTCGGTAAAGGTGCCGTGGATTTCCGGCCCCTGGATCAGGACATCGCGTACCCGGCCTTGATCGACCTCACTGAGGAGCTGCGAGAAGGAGATGTCCTGGGCGCTGGTGCGCTGACCCGGGTTTTGAAACAGCGTGAAAAGGGCGAGCAGCAGAAGGACGATAATCACCCACAGGGCGAAGTTGCGCAGGTTGGCATTCATCCCTTGTCCTAACTTGGCCGTGGGGTCATCCCCTAGCCCAGCCATACTATCTACCAGTTACGACCGATTCGCGTCCGTGGCTTTAACAATTTAAGCACCGCGCAACCTTCTGCCAAGAGAACGGGTTTTTTCTTTATTTTTCGGGCAATTGGGGGGACTCGCTCCTGGCGCTAAGTGCGCCGCGGCGGCGCCCTCTCAACGGTCAGTCCGGTCTTGTTCAGGGTCACCATTGCGCCGGCCAGCGTGCGGCGCAGCCGCAAGCTGCCGGCCTGCCTTGCCGTTACGAGCACGCCGTACAATGCCTCCAGCTTCCCGAGCTGCGCCGGCCCCTCGTCACCGGTCTTTGCGACCGCGCGCGCAAGCAGCCTGATCGCAATCTCTGCAGGCAGGGCGAAGAAGGTCTCTGCATCGAGCACGAGCGCATCGGCGTTGGTGAAAGGTGTTCGCAACACCCGCGCCGCTGCAACCTCAACCGCAGCCTCCAGCGCGGTTTCAGCCCGCTGAAGGCGGCGTGCAAAGAGCGCGATCCGGCCTGCATCAAGACCCTCCCGTGCGAGCGCCGGCATCAGCTCGCGCAGCCGCGAGCGCGCAAAACGCGGATCGCGGTTGGACGCATCCTCAGCGTAGGGGATGCGGGCCGTTTGCAGCGTTGCAATGAGCCGCGCCTTTGGCATCTCCAGGAAAGGGCGCACCAGCAACAGCGCTCCGCGCGTGCCCTCCTGCACCATGCCTCCACTGCATCCGGCATGGTCCAGCATTGGTCGCGGCGCGCTCCTTGCCGCGGGGGCAAGCGCCAGAGGCGCCACCCCTCGCATGCCACGGAGCCCACCAATGCCGCTACCGCGGCCCATGCGAAACAGGACGGTCTCGGCCTGGTCGTCGAGAGTATGCGCGGTCAGGATGTGACTGGCCCTTGCGCTGCGGGCAACGGCTGCGAGCAACCCATAGCGTGCGGTGCGCGCGGCCTGTTGCAGCCCGGTTTTCGGCTTTTGCCCGCTCCAGCGCAGACTGCGGTGTCGCACCCCGAAACGGCGCGCCAGACGCTTCACCGCGCGGGCCTCGGCAGCGGATTCGGGGCGCAATCCATGATCAATGGTGACGGCGACGAGCTCTGGTCCCCGCTTGCGGGCAGCCCGCCAGCGTGCCGCCAGAACAAGAAGCGCCGTCGAGTCAGGCCCGCCGGAGACCGCCAGGACGAGGGCGGGAGCGTGCGCCAGTGGTTGAAAGAGTTTGGTTGCCTCGGCCGCGGAAACAGGTTGCGCGGGCTCAGCAGCGGTCACGCTTCTGTTCTCGCTCGACCGCCTGCTTTACCCCGGCCGACGCCCGCGGAAACTTGCGCATGACCTCGCCCAGGGAGGCGCAGGCCGCTTCCTTCTCGCCAAGCGCCGCAAGCGATTGGCCGAGCCGAAGCAGGGCATCCGGCGCCCGCGGACTGGCTTCAAATTTGGTCGAGACATTGAGGAATGCTTCTGCTGCCTCACGAAAGCGTTGGCGCTGAAACAGGCTTTCACCAAGCCAGAAGGTTGCGTCGCCCGTCAATCGATCGCCCGGATACTTGCTCAGGAAATTGCGGAAGCTGTCCTCGGCGAGCGCATAATCCCGGTGCAGGACATAGCCGTATGCGAGATCGAACTCGTCCCGAGGGGTCTGCGAAGGTGGAAGCGTGGCGGGGCTGGCTCCGCCACCGGGCGCCGGGGCGGGGTGCATCGGCGCACCCGCCGAGGCGTCCGCCATGTCACCCGGCCCGGGGTGCGGTCCAGGAGGCGTGGCTCCCAAGCTCCGCGGCGCCCCGGGCGCAGCGGGATTGAGCGTCGGATCGAACGCATCCCCACGTCGGGCAGGCGCAGCGACGGGACCGGGCGTCGAGGCGGGCGCGATGGTTGGTGAGCGCGCCTGCGGTGGCGATCGTGGCCCACCGCGAGATGCCGATTCCTGGGAGCGGTACTCGGCCTCCTCCTGCATGCGGCGGACTTGGTTTTCGAGCTGCTGATTGCGGAACTGGAGCTGCTCGATGGTGCCAGTGAGCTGCCGCATCTGGGCTTCGAGGCGCTCAAGCCGAACGACGAGATCAGGCTCGCCAACCTGTGCGGTCCGCTCCAACGCTTGCTGCGGAGCGCTGCGCTCGCCCGATATGCGTTCGCTTCCACCGAAGAACAGGTTCAACAGGCCGGGCGGCTGGTTGGAGGGCTGGTTCTCTTGAGCCCATGCCGCGGAGAGATTCGCGCCAGCCGCAAAGGCCATGAGAGCGAGCGCAGGTGCCCGTCGTGGGACGAAGCGAGTCATAAGCTTCATGGCGCAGTTGAAGGTGCGAAATACCATACGAGCCCGTGCGTCCAAATTGTGACTGAAACGCAACCGGCGCCCGAAGGCGCCGGTCGTCCCCTTCCCCCGTATTCTGATTCATCAGGAGCTGGTGTTGAGCACCGTCACGGCCCGCCGGTTCTGAGACCAGCAGGAAATATCGTTGCACACCGCGACCGGACGCTCCTTGCCGTAGGAGATCGTCCGCATGCGCTGGGCACCGACGCCGCGGGATGCAAGATAGTCGCGCACCGTCTGGGCGCGGCGAGCGCCAAGCGCGATGTTGTACTCGCGGGTGCCGCGCTCATCGGCATGGCCTTCAATGGTGAATGTGTATTGGCCGTAAGCCTGGAGCCACTGCGCCTGCTTGTCCAAGGTCGCAACGGACTGGGCGGTGAGCTCGGAAGAATCCGATTCGAAGAAGACCCGGTCGCCTACATTGACGACGAAGTCCTGCTGGCTGCCTGGCGTAGCCAGGCCTGCAGCCTGGCTTACATTGGGGGTGTTCGCGCATCCCCCCATGGCGAGGGCAAAAGCCAGAGCGCCGACGAGACTTGCGCAGCGGATGGCACGTCCAACAGCTTTCGTCATTCCGGTGCCCCCTTTAGTTGCCTCGTTACCGGACATGCGCAGGTCTAGCAGCTGCGTGGTTAAGCCAAAGTTGTTGGCAGCCTTGCCGGAGTGTTGCCCCGATCCGACAAACGCAGCAAAGACCCGAAACCCTTTGTAGTGGTTAATAACGGATGAATGCGGCGCCTTCTTGGCTGCCCAATCACCTTCGCCTCGATGCACGCTTATTGCAGCAAGGGCGACCAGGACGGATCAGAAGCGTAGCTTGGGGTCTTCACCGGCTGCTCGTTGCGTCCCGTCACATCCACGGTGAAAAGTCCTGGTCCTGAATTCCCGCCGGGGTCGCGAAAGAACATGATCACACGGCCGTTGGGCGACCAAGTCGGCCCCTCATTGTGATACCCCTCGGTGAGGATGCGCTCCCCGGAACCATCAGTACGCATGATGCCAATAGCGAACTGGCCTTCCGCCTGCTTGGTGAAAGCGATGTAATCGCCCCGCGGCGACCAGACCGGGGTCGAATAGACGCCGTCACCAAAGCTGATGCGCTGCGCCTGTCCGCCATCCGCCGCCATGACATAGATCTGCTGCTTGCCGCCCCGGTCAGACTCGAAACAAATATAGGACCCATCCGGCGAATAGGACGGCGCGGTGTCGATCACTTGCGTATCAGTCAGGCGCGTCGTCGCCTTGGATCGCAAGTCCATGACGAAGAGGTTTGAATTCCCCCCGCGTTGCAGGCTGAAGATGACGCGCTGGCTGTCGGGCGAGAACCTCGGGCTGAAAGTCATACCGGGAAAATTGCTGACAATCTCGCGCTGCCCGGTCTCGATATTCATCAAATAGACCCGAGGATCCCCCCCACCATAGGACATGTAGGTGATGGTATCGGCCGCGGATGAGAAGCGCGGCGTGAGCACGAGGTCATCGCCGCGGGTGAGATAACGTACATTCGCACCATCCTGGTCCATGAGGGCGAGCCGCTTGATGCGACGCTCCTTCGGCCCCGACTCGTCGACGAAGACGATGCGACTGTCGAAATAGCCCTTGTCTCCAGTGAGCCGCTCGTAGATCGCATCTGAGATGATATGGGCGATGCGGCGCCAGTTATCGCCGGTCGTGTTGTACTGCTGGCCGTGGAGCTGCTGGCCCGCAAACACGTCCCACAGCCGAAACTCCGCCTTGAGCCGCCCCTCGGTCTGGGTCACGCGGCCGGTCGCCAGCGCCTGAGCGTTGATCTGCCGCCAATCGGGAAAGCGCGGCAAGGTATCGATGGTGGTGAATTTCTCGATGAAAGCAGCGGGATCGATCGGGGCAAAAAGTCCGGAGCGTTGCAGATTCGAGCTTATGATCTGGCTAATGTTGCGTCCAAGCGCCGGATCCTGTGTTGCGACCGCAATGAAATCCGGAATCGCGATCGGTACCGGCTGCACGTTGCCTTGGGTGACGTCGAGCTTGAGCACTGCAAGCGCGCGCTCGGCCGGCAGCATCCCGATCGCGCCGGCGGCGACACCAGCTCCCAGGGTCATTAGTTTTCGTCTGGTAAGACCGACAGACAAGGGCGTCATCTTGAGCTGGTCATCATGTGCTTGTGTTAGCCGCGAATCATCTCGCGTGGATCGAACTTGATCTCGATGTCTTTCCAAAGGTCGTAATGCTCGCGTCGCAGCATCGTGAAGGGCTGGCCGCGCAGGAGCGCGCGCACTGCGCTGTCGCGGGCCGCCGCGGCCATGGGTGTCCTTCCGCTGCTCAATACCCGGGGCTGGCTCTCTACGGTGCCGTCCGGCCTGAATCTGACCTCGACTACCACGACCAGCTCCTCGGGATTGCTCGGGGCCAGAGGTGGATTCCAGAGCTCGCGCAACCGGGCTCGCAAGGCATCAAGCTCGCTCTGGGATAGCTGCGTCGCTTGGCCGCTGGGTAATCCGAGCCCGGGAGTGGTGTTGAGAGTCTCGCCCGCGGCGGCGACCCGCGTGGCGTTGCGCTTGTCGAGCAGGGCCTCGACCTGCTTCGGATCGAATTTCGGCGTCGGCGGTGCCGGCTTCTTGGGCGGCGTGGGCGGCCGCGGCTTGGCGTCCGCTTTCTTCGGCTGGTGGTTGGGTTCCTCCTTGGCCAGCGCGTCGGCAATGGGATCGACTTTGGTCTCAGCCTGCTTAGGCTCCTTTGGCTTGTCCTCGGCTGGCTTCATCTCGGGGCTGGGGGGGCTCTCGCGCGCAGCCCTTACCTCCTTCTTCTCGACCAATTTTGCCGTCGCGTCCTCGACCGGCTTTGCCTCCGCGACTTTTTCCACCAATGGCTTGGGCGTCTCCGTTTGAGGTGCGCTCTTCATTCCTTTCGTGATCTGCGAGAACTCGCTCGTCGACACGATATCGACTGGCAGGGAATCGCTCGGGGGTACGGTCAGCGGCCTCGCCGCGAGCGACCAAACGCTCCACAGCAACACCGCTGCATGACCGATCGCCGATATTGTGTAGGCGGTCCTCATTACCCTGTCGTCAAACCATCAACGTGCCGCACCCTGCTCGGTCTCGGTTACCAACGCCACGCGGCGGAATCCGGCCGCCGATATGCGGCCCATCACTTTCATGACCGTTCCGTAATCGACCTGGCGATCGCCGCGCACGTAGATGCGCTCGTCCGCGCCTCCGCGGGCTTCGGTAATGGCCTTCAGCTTCGGCACAACCTCGTCCAGGGGAATCTCGGTGTTCTGCAGATAGACTTGCTCCTTTACATTCACCGAGACGGTTAACGGCTCCTTGTCCTGGTCGAGGCTCTTGGCTTGCGTTCGCGGCAGATCGATTGGAACTCCGACGGTAAGCAGCGGCGCCGAGACCATGAAAATGATCAGAAGGACGAGCATGACATCGACCATCGGCGTCACGTTTATCTCCGCCATTACTGGCCGGCGACGGTGCCGCCGCCCGGCCGCCACATTCGCGCCCGCATTGATCCCCATCTCGACCCCCCGATCCCCAGGCTCTCATCCACGCTCGTCGATCTGCCGCGACAAAATTGCGGCAAATTCGTCAGCAAACCCCTCCAGGCGCTGCGCCTGTCGGTTCACGTCGGACACGAACTTGTTGTACAAAATGGTCGCGGGTATGGCGGCAAAGAGCCCGGCTGCCGTCGCAAACAGGGCCTCCGCTATGCCGGGCGCAACCACAGCGAGCGAGGTGGTCTGCTGGCCCGCGATCGCGCGAAAGCTGGTCATGATCCCCCAAACCGTCCCGAACAGCCCGACGAAAGGTCCGGCTGAGCCGATGGTGGCCAGCACCAGGAGGTAGCGTTCGAGGCGCGCGATTTCGCGCTGGATGGTCACGTCCATGACCTTCTCGATGCGCGCCTGCAGGCCCGCAAAAGAACGCGGATGTCCCTCCAGGCTGCGCTTCCACTCCCGCATCGCCGCGACGAACAGCGCTGCCATGGAATGGCTCGGCCGCGATGAAAGGGTGCGGTAGAGCTCCTCCAGTGACTGCCCCGACCAGAATGCCTGCTCAAAGGCATCCATGGCCCGCCGCGTACGCGAATAGAGCAGGAACTTCTCGATCGCGATCGCCCATACTGAAATCGATGCAATCAGAAGCCCGATCATCACCAGTTTGACGACGATGTCTGCGTTCTGAAAAAGATCCCAGATCGAAATCGGCGCGGCGGACGGCATTGCTATTCCTTCCGGCTGTCCCTTGCTCTGGACCTGACTTCCTCCGGAGCCTGCCGGCTCCTGGCTGCAAACGGATTGCAGCGGCAGGAAAGCCGGCACGCCAAGCCACGTTATGATCCGCAGCCGAAGACCCGAAAGCGCAATAATCCCCGCCGGTCCAGAACGGCTTCCCGGTCAAAGGTGTCCAAACTAGGGCGTACCCGTCCGCCTGGGACGCGGCTTCACAAACTCTCTACGGCGCCAGCCCGGTCAGCCAGCATGGCAAGACGCAGGGGCTTGGGGATCGGCCGCGCCCGGCCGCCCGATACGCAGGCCACGCGTACTTGTGCGTCCACAAGCACCTCGTCGGCGCGCAGGATCTGCTGATGCAGCGTGATCGAAGCGCCCTTCACCTCCTGCGGGGCGGTAATGATGTCGAGCACATCGTCCATACGCGCCGGCTTGAGGAATTCGATCCGCATCGAGCGCACCACGAACGCAAAGCCAGGTGTCTCCCGCTCGGCCTCCTCGAACAACGCACGATGATTGGCGCCGAGGAGGCGCAAATGATTAGTGCGGCCCCGTTCCATGAATCGCAGGTAGTTCGCGTGATAGACGATGCCGGAGAAATCCGTGTCCTCGTAGTAGACCCGGACCGTCATGCGATGACGACCGTCGCCAATCGCGCCGTCGAGCGCAGCCGCAGCCGGATTGGTCATCTTCGAAACTCTTCGTCGATGTCCATGCGACTGTCGAGAACGCGCACGACTACTCTTCCGCGGCGGAATCGAACAGCTGGAACTGCGTGGAATCGCGCGCGGGTTCGGCCAGACCGAGGTGGCGAAAGGCATGCGATGTCAGCAGCCGGCCCCGCGGGGTACGCTGCAAGAAGCCTTTCTGGATCAGGAACGGCTCAATAATCTCCTCGATAGCGTCGCGCGGCTCGGAGAGTGCGGCGGCGATGGTCTCGATGCCGACTGGGCCGCCGCCATAGTTCTGCGCAATGGTCGAGAGATAGCGTCGATCCATGGCGTCGAGGCCGGCGGCATCCACTTCAAGCTCGGTCAGTGCGCGATCGGCTGCCTGCCGATCGATCGCCTTGGCCCCGGCTACCGAGGCGAAATCGCGCACCCGCCGCAGCAGTCGCCCGGCAATGCGGGGCGTGCCGCGGGCACGGCGGGCAATCTCGTTGGCGCCGTCGGGGCTCATGCCGATTCCCAGCACCCGTGCGCCCCGGTTGACGATCTCTTCGAGCTCAGGCTCGGAATAGAAATTCAGCCGCACCGGGATGCCGAACCGGTCGCGGAGCGGATTGGTGAGGAGGCCGGCGCGCGTGGTGGCGCCGACGAGCGTGAACTTCGCAAGGTCGATCTTGACGGAGCGTGCCGCCGGCCCCTGGCCAATGATGAGATCGAGCTGAAAATCCTCCATCGCCGGATAGAGAATTTCCTCCACCGCCGGGTTGAGCCGATGGATCTCGTCGATGAACAGCACATCGCGCTCCTCGAGATTGGTGAGCAGCGCTGCAAGATCGCCCGCCTTGGCGATCACTGGCCCTGAGGTTGCGCGAAAGTTGACGCCGAGCTCGCGCGCCACGATCTGCGCGAGCGTGGTCTTGCCGAGCCCGGGCGGGCCGACGAACAGGACATGATCGAGCGCCTCGTGGCGCGCGCGCGCCGCCTCAATAAAGACGGACAGGTTCGAGCGTGCCTGCTGCTGGCCGATGAACTCGGTAAGACGCTGGGGACGCAACGAGCCCTCGGCGCTGTCTTCGTCGCGTCGTTCGGCATTCACCAGCCTGGGGGCCACGCTCAAGTCTTCCTCACAGGGTCCGCTCGCGGCTGTATTTGTTCGGCAACAGCTCGCCGATGGCCGAGATGGCGGGCCCGTTGGACGTGGGCACAATGACGCGAGCGTTGCGATCGTAATCCCAGATCAGCTCGCGGCAGCTGCCGCAGGGCGAGACCACGCGTATGGACCGATCGGGCTCCATCGGCTCGGGATGGCGCACCGCTACGATGGTGTCGATTCCGGTCTCGCCCGTCTCCGTTACCGCGCGCCCGAGGGCTACCGCTTCGGCGCATACTGCCATCCGGCCCAAATAGGCATCGAGATTGACCCCGGTGAAGATCCGCCCGTCGCGAGTTCGCAACGCGGCACCGACTTCCTGCCAATCGTTGCGATATCGCTGCGTGATGGCCTGCGTTGCCGCCACAATCAGCTCCCGATCCCGGTCGCTCAGCATGACAGCTCTTCGCGGCTCATTTCGCGAGCTCCTTGAGCCCGAGCCGGATCAGGCTCGCTGCATCCGCGGCTGCGCCCGCGTTGCGTGCCGCTGCGGCGATGGCGGATGCGGCCTGAGGCTGGCCGTAGCCCAGATTCACGAGCGCCGAGACCGCATCCGCGATCGGCTGTGGCGCGCGCTTCTCATCAACTGCGCCGGAGAGGCGGATCACCGAGGGGTCCATCCCGGCATAAGCGGGCGCCTTGTCCTTGAGCTCGGTGACGATGCGCTCCGCCACTTTTGCACCGACCCCGGGGGCGCGTGCCACCATGGCCTTGTCGCGCATGGCTATAGCGGAAGCGAGATCGGCAGGCTTGAGGGTTCCCAGCACGGAGAGCGCGACCTTGGCACCGACACCCTGCACCGTTTGCAGCAAACCGAACCATTCACGCTCGGCCTCGGTCGAGAAGCCGAACAGCCGGATCTGATCTTCGCGAACATGGGTTTCGATGGCGAGCGTTGCGGGTTGTCCCGTCGAGGGCAATTCCTGCAACGTGCGTGCCGAGCAATGCACGCGATAGCCGACTCCGTTCACGTCGAGGATGATGGAATCCTCGCCATACGAATCGATGATGCCCTTGAGCTTGCCGATCATCGCGTCCTCACGACGGACTGCTCGCAATTGCGGCTCGCGCCATTGCGGTGGTGCGCGTGACACACCGCGATCGCAAGCGCGTCGGCCGCATCGTCGGATCGCGCGTCGGCTTTTGGCAGCAGCACGCCGATCATCATGCGCACCTGCACCTTTTCGCCGTGGCCGGTGCCGACGATGGTCTTTTTCACCAGATTGGGCGCGTATTCCGAAACAGGGAGCCCGGCAATGGCGGGTACCAGCATGGCAACCCCGCGCGCCTGGCCAAGCTTGAGGGTGGCGGCCGCATCCTTGTTGACGAAAGTCTTCTCCACCGCCGCTTCGTGCGGCGCGTGCGCCCTGACGATCTCGCTCAAGCCTTGATGAATGGCGAGGAGCCGCGTGGCGAGCGCCTCTCTTTCATCCGTGGCAAGCGAGCCGCAGGCGAGAAAGCACAGGCGATTACCCTCGATCGCAATCATGCCCCAGCCCGTGCGGCGAAGCCCGGGATCGATGCCGAGAATGCGAATCGGCCGCAGCATGATCGCTCCGGTGTAGCCCCAAGGGCAGGCCGCGCATAGACGCAATCACTTACGCACCGAGCCTGTGCATCAGCGCATCGGAGACCTCGAAATTGGCGTAGACGTTCTGCACGTCATCTTGCTCGTTGAGCATCTCCATCAGGCGGAGAACCTTCTCGCCCTGCTCGTCGTTCACGGTGACGGTGTTCTGCGGCTTCCACACGAGGGCCGCCCTGCGCGGCTCGCCGAACTTGAGCTCCAACGCCTTTGACACGTCGCGCAGCGTGTCCTGGGTGGTGTAGATCTCATGGCCGCCTTCGTTTGAGACGACATCCTCCGCGCCGGCTTCGATCGCGGCTTCCAGCATGGCGTCCGCACTGGCAGCCTTGGCGTCATATTCGATCAGCCCGACATGATCGAACAGGAACGAGACCGCGCCGGTCTCGGCGAGATGACCGCCTGACCTCGTGAAGGTCGCGCGCACTTCCCCGGCCGTGCGATTGCGGTTAGCGGTCAACACCTCGACAATGACGGCAACACCGCCCGGGCCGTACCCCTCATAGCGGATTTCGTCATAGCTCTCGGCATCGCCGCCCACGGCCTTCTTGATCGCCCGATCGATATTGTCCTTGGGCATGTTCTCGGCCCGCGCGGCGAGGATGGCCGCCCGCAGGCGCGGGTTCATCGCCGGGTCAGGCAACCCCAGCTTGGCGGAAACCGTAATCTCGCGTGCCAGCTTGCCGAACAGCCTGGATTTCGCCGCATCCTGCCGCCCCTTGCGATGCATGATGTTTTTGAACTGCGAATGTCCAGCCATAGTCGAGGTCCTGATCGATTATTTGAGCTGCATGTCCGAATCTAGAATACCGGAGGCGAACGCTTTGGTGCGACGGACCGTCCGGGAAAGCGCAGCGCCAACGTTATAGGATGCAGCGCACCTGAAATCCAGAACAGGGAACTCCGCGGCGATTCACTTTGGTTGGTCTGGAATCTGAATGTCCTGAACACGCCTCATCCAGCATTATTCCCAGAAGCTGGGTCTGGCCTGTTCGAGTCGCCCGCCCACCCGCACGGCTCCGACGCGGGCCGCCAGCCCCGTCGCATCGTCGGTTTCAACCGCAAGGGCGCACAAGGTGGCTTCGCCCGAGGCCGGCTCGAAACGCGAGCCCGGAATTTTTCGCAGAAATCGCGTCAGCGGCTCGTCCTTGTCCATCCCAATGATCGAATCGTAGTCGCCGCTCATTCCCACATCGGAGATGAAGGCAGTTCCGTGTGGCAGTATCTGATGGTCGGCCGTGGGGGCATGGGTGTGGGTGCCGGCGACGACGCTGGCGCGCCCATCGCAGAAATGTCCCATCGCCTGTTTCTCGCTCGTCGCCTCGGCATGAATGTCCACGATGATGGCATCGGCAGAGCTTTTGAGCGGGCAGGCGGTAAGCTCCCGCTCGACCACTGCAAAAGGATCGTCGAGCGGCTCCATGAAGATGCGGCCCATCGCGTTGACGACGAGCACCCGTGCGCCGTTCCTGGCGTTCAACACCGCCGCGCCGCGACCGGGCGTGCCGGCCGGAAAGTTGGCGGGGCGCAGCAGTTTCGGCGCGCGCTCGATAAAAACCAAGGCCTCACGCTGGTCCCAGGAATGGTTGCCGCCGGTAATCACTTCAATACCGGCATCCACGAGCTCGTTGTAGATCGCCTCAGTGATTCCGAACCCCCCGGCCGCGTTCTCGCCGTTGGCCGCGACAAAATCGAGCTTCCACTTGCGCACCAGCTCCGGCAGGCGCTGCAGCACGATTGCGCGCCCGCTTCGACCCACAATGTCGCCGATGAACAGAATTCGCATGCTTCAAGCCCCCCGGCAGTCGATGACCTCGCGCTGCGTCAGCACGAGGTCGAGCCGAGCATCGCGGGGACCGGTTGGTACTTCTGTTTGTTCCTGTTCGGCGAACGCAATTCCTGCGGCGAGTACTGGCTGTCGTGCCCGCAACGCCGTGATTGTGAGGTCGTAATAGCCTGCACCGTACCCGATTCGATTCCCGCGGCGATCGAATGCGAGCAGCGGCACCAGCAAGACATCCGGGAACACTTCCGGTGCATCCGGCTTTGGTTCGCGGATGCCCCAGATGCCGCAGGCCAATGCATCGCCGAACGCAAAAGCGCGCAACACCAGCGGCTTGCCGCGCCCGACCACCACCGGCAGCGCGAGCCTGGCACCTGCGGCGGCCAGCTTGCGCATGAGCGGGATGGGATTGATCTCGCTTTTCAGCGGCATAAAACCGGAGACATAGGCGCCGACAGGCAGCCCGCAGGGAAACCGCCGCGCCGCAATGGCTTGTGCCGCAGCAGCGCGCCTCTGCGCGGGTATGGCATCGCGTCGTGCGACTGCCTCGCGCCGCAGGGCGGCTTTGACGTTTTCAAGGGAGGTCAACCGCAATAGGATCCAAACGGAAGCAAAAGCGCGGAGCCGCAATGGCCGTTGGAGCGTCGATCCCGGGTTCCCTACGCAAGTAGGTGGGCGCCATATGTCCGGGCCCACGAGCCCGGTCAGGGACAGCTCCCTTAAGGATCGATAAGGCCCCGGGGATATGGCTCCTGACGCACCTCACAGCCCCGCGGCTCGAATGTAGTGGCTTCCCCCTGAACTGGCTACCTCATCGCAAACTGTGCGGAGGCGGAATTGAAAAGCACCGAATTCCTCTATGCAGGAACCGTTGAGGAGCTCAAGCGCAAGGGCCGCCTCGTGGTGCGCGGTCCACATCGACCGATCCTCGTCCTGGAGCACAGGGGGCGTATCTTCGCCCTGGACAACCGTTGTCCGCATATGGGCTTTCCGCTCGACCGCGGAAGCAGCGACGACGGCATTCTCACGTGTCATTGGCATCACGCACGCTTCGACCTTGCGAGCGGCTGCACGTTCGATCTCTGGGCGGATGACGTCCCCACGTGCCCGGTAGAGACGCGCGGCGCAGAGATTTGGGTGAAAGCCGAATTCGGGTGTCCCGATCCTGCTGCTTACTGGCAGCAACGTCTGCATGACGGCATGGCGCACAACCTCGGCCTCGTCATCGCCAAAGCGGTGCAGGGCCAGCTCGCGGCCGGTGTGGCACCGCTCGAGATGGTGCGGCAGGCCGCGCTCTTCGGCGTGCGCCACCTCGACGGCTGGAGCACGGGGATGACGATCCTGACGGCGCTCGGGAACCTGCTGCCCCAGCTAGAGGGAGAGGATGCCTACTTGGCGCTGTTTCACGGCGTGCGTCGGGTCGCGGCAGATTGCGACGGCGCGGCTCCCGGCCGCACGCGAGCGGCTCTTGCCAGTCGCCCGGATGCGAGCACGCTCAAGCGTTGGCTGCGGCGCTGGAACGCGGTGCGGCACGGCGAGGCGGCCCAGCGTACGGTCCTGACGGCCGTCGCCACGGGGGCAACACCTGCGTCGATAGCCGAGCTCCTGCTCGCGGCGGAGACCGACCGTGTGTTCGCCGATACCGGGCATTCCCTCGACTTCATCAACAAGGGCTTAGAGTGTCTCGACCTTATCGGATGGGAGCACGCGGCCGGTCTCATCCCTATGGTCGTCGGGCAGATGACGGCGGCTCGCGGGTCGGACGAGGCAACGGAGTGGCGCCAGCCGATCGACTTCGTCGCGCTGTGCGAGCAAGCCGCCGCCGAGCTGTCACGGCGCTTCCCAGCGGCTCGGCACGAAAGGAATTGGTCAAAGCATGCGGAGCTGGCGCGGGTTCTCTTGGGCGACGAGCCCGACGCGATCTTCGGCGCGCTGGGGAGCGCAATTTCCGATGACGCTTCGCTCGATGACCTCGGGCGCTCGCTCGCATATGGGGCAGCGCTGCGGGTTGCACAATTCGGGACGGCGAACGAGCACGGGGACTGGGACACCGCGCATCACGTCTTTACCTATTGCAATGCGGTCCACCAGAGTCTCAAACGCATCGCGGCCAGTCATGATGTCTCAGGTTTCCCCGAGGCATCACGCGCATTATTGCACGGTGCCGCCGCAATCTATCTCATTCGCTATCTCAACGTCCCGCCCGCTCGGTTGCCGGGTGAAGGAGATGACGGATTGGATGCACTGCCGTCAACGCCCGAGGATATCCGCGCCTCACTGCTCGACGCATTCGATCATCAGCACCAGGTCGAAGCGGCGGCGCGACTCGTGGCGCGCCACCTCACGTTAGGTCATCCGCCGGAGCTGATCATTGCCGCGCTGGCGCGTGCGCTCTTGCGTGAAGACGCAGGGTTTCACGCGTATCAGATGCTCGAGGCGGGCGTGCGTCAGTTCAAGGAATGGAACAATGCCCCGGCCGGCCGGCACATTCTTGTAGCCGTTGCGCGGTACCTTGCGGCACATTCTCCGACCGAACGCTCGTTGCTGCAGACGGCTGACATCGCGGCCCGCCTGTCCCGCGGAGATCGCCTGCACGAGGAGGCGTGACATTCAGCGTAGGGGTGGGTCGTTTTGTCCGCAGCGCCTATTTTTTCCTTCCGATCCAGCAATAACCTTTGCTTAGCCCGGGTTCGCCGCCCGATCGAGCCTTCGCAAGCCAGTGGCACTTCAACCAGGTCGGGCCAGCAGCTACCGCGCGCACATAGTGGGTCTCGCCGCTCCCTTCGACTTCGATTCCTGTCGTATGCCCGTCATCGAGCGTGATGTCGGGAGGAGGCGCAAAGACATAAGCGACGGAATTGGCCTCGGTCCCGGTATTTTCGTGCAATTCCAGAACCGGGGTTCTGCACTCCTGGCGGTCGCAGGTCAGCCGAAAATCCAAGACCGTGACATCCACGACATCGACCGAGCGCTGGGCGAGGACAGGCTGCCAAATGAGAACGAAAAGCCCTCCCACCAGGAGCGGTATGCGTCCTACCCTTATCATCTCACAAACGCGGCTTCCGCGATCCATGCTATTCCAGCACATCTATCCGGCGCAATCGGTTCATTTAAAAAGGACATCGATGTGGCCTGCTCTCAGTTGCTCTCAGTTGCTCGGCTTGCGCTTGAGGAGTGAGCTGACTTATGCGACGCTTGCAACAATAGCAGCTTCGGCAGCCTTGACCGCCTCGGGCGTTCCGACATGCATCCAGAGGCCTTCCAACCGCACGCCAAACAGTCGGCCCGCCTGCGCCGAGCGATCGAATAACGGCGACATGGATGAAGGCCCATGCGGCACCCCGGCGAAGAAAGCGGGCGTAAGAATAGCCGCGCCGGCGTAGACAAACGGTGCGATCTCCCGCTCGACGCGCCGCGCCAGCATGCCATCCGGCGTCATGGTGAAGTCGCCGGAGCCGGCATAGCCGATGCTGGATGCCATCGGCGCGAGAAGAAGCAGCGCGTCCATCCGCGCCACGTCGAAGCCGCTGGCAAGCAGGGCCAGATTGGGTTTTACCCCGTCCACCCAGATCGTGTCCGAGTTGACATGAAAGAATGGATTATCGCCCATTAGCGGCAATGCTTTGATAACCCCGCCCGCCGTACCCAGAAGCTCGCGGCGTTCGTCCGAGATGATGATCTGCGGGTGCCGGCGCGATGCCAGATGGCGCTCGATTTGATCGGCGAGGTGATGAACGTTCACGACGGCGCGCGTCACGCCCTGAGCGGCGAGCCGGTCGAGCACGTAATCGATGAGAGCCTTCCCGCCGACTTGCACGAGCGGCTTGGGTATCTGACCGCTGAAGGGCCTCATTCGGGTGCCCAGCCCAGCAGCGAGCACCATCGCGCATGTGGGTTCGGGCATCCTTCCTGCCGATTCACTCATCTCGGTGCTTCGGGGCTCAAACGGCGTTCAGGGCCGGCACGTGGGCAATATACCATGCGCTCAGCCTCTCGAGTGCGGGGTGACCGAGACAGCGTTGCAGATAACCCCACACCCGCGGCATGTGGCGGAGATACTGTGGCTTCCCATCGCGCATGTCCAGGCGTGCGAAGATGCCGAGGATCTTGCTGGCGCGTTGCGCGGCAAGCGTGACGTATATCTTGATGAACCCAGCAGCGTCGAATTCCGGATCAGCTTGGCGCCGGCCGCGCACATAGCGTCCGAGCAGCGCCAGCTCCATTTGCTCTGCTACATCCACCCGGGCATCCTGGAGCAGTGAGGCGAGATCGTATGCGGGAGGCCCCATCAGGGCGTCCTGAAAGTCCAGGATCCCGATTCGAGCGATTTCGCTGCGGCGCGGCAACCACAATAAGTTAGGCGAGTGAAAGTCGCGCAACACCCAGGTCGGGGGTGCATCGATTGCCGGCTGGAGCAGCTCGCGCCACAGCGCGCGAAAGGAATCCCGCTCGCTCTCGGGCATCGTGGTATTCAGGCGCGGCAGGAACCAATCGAGCACCAGCTCGGCCTCGATGAGGAACGCATTCATGTCATAATACGGCATGTGGTGCTCGACCCTGGGCGCGACCGGCAATACGTCCGGCAGCCGTTCCGCGTGCAGCGCAAGGAGAGCGTCGACGGCGGTTTCATACCGCTCCCGGATCGGGATTGAGGGGTCGCCCTGCACCACTTGTTCCTCACCCAGGTCTTCAAGGATCAGCAGCCCCTGGTCGAGGTCGGCGTGGTAGATTTCAGGTGTCGAGAAACCGTATTGGTGCAGTCCATTGGCGATTGCCACGAACGGGATTACGCTGTCTGCAAGATGCGCGATCTCGTTGTAGGGCTTGCCGTCGCGCACTGGCGGGCCGTCGCTGCGGCGCGGCGAATTCATCAGGATGACCCGCTTGTCTCCAAGCGCAAGGCGCTCGTAGATCCGCGTCGAAGCGTCTCCTTTGAGCCTTGCGCGCAAAGCATCGCTGTAACCGCTCTCGGCGATGAACTGGCGCACCGCCGCCATGCGGTCCACGCGCTGGCCCAGCTTGCCATAGCCGGTCACGCGCGCGTGTCGGAATTCGAGCTTGAGCTTGGGGGCAAGCGTGAGTGCCACATCGATACGGTCGGACGGCAGAAAGCCGGCTGCGCGATCTGGCCATTCCAGCAGCACGACCGCTCCATCGGGCAGGTCATCGAAGCCAAGCTCGGCAAGCTCCGCCGAACCGGAGAGGCGGTACAGGTCGGCATGCACCAGCGGGAACTGCGGCAGATCGTAGGTCTGCACCAAGGTGAAAGTCGGGCTTGGCACTTCAAGCGACGAGTGGCCCGCGAGATAGCGGATAAGGGCACGCGCGAACGTTGTCTTTCCCGCGCCGAGGTCGCCCGACAGGGTCACGAGATCACCCGGCTCGAGCGAGTTGGCGATGTCGACGGCAAGCCGCTGGGTGGCATGCTCGTCCGGCAAGGCAACGGAAAAACTCGAGGTCCCTGAGTTAGTCAGGAGCATCGCGGCCATCACCACAATCCAGCCGATCTCAAGCCGCAGATCGGCTGGCGCCGTGATCGAGGGGGAATATGCACGTCACAGTGGTACCGCGCCCGACCGTCGATTCCAGCGTGATTGAACCGCCATGCAGCTCGACGAACGAGCGCACCAGCGAGAGACCGAGTCCGGTGCCGCGGTGGTGTGAGCCGAGAGAATGAGTTTCGAACCAATCGAATACCTTGTCCTGTACATCGGCGGGAATACCGGGCCCGCGGTCGGTGACTGAGAATTCGAGGGCATTCTTGCGCCTTTGGGCGGTCAAGGTAACGGTCTCCCCGGGGGGCGAAAAGCCCACGGCGTTCGCCAGCAGATTGAACAGCGATTGTCGCACGCGGCGCTCGTCCCCGATGAAGCTGCCGATGTCCGGCGCAGCGCGGATTTCAAGCCTGATCCCATTCTTGATCAGGCGGTCCTGCACCCCTTCGGCGGCTGCTTCCATGGTCTTGCGAACATCCACAGGACCGAGATTGAGCGTCATCGCGCCCGCGTCGATTGTCGCGAGATCGAGGATGTTGTTGATGATGGCAAGCAGCGCATTGGTGGATACCGTAATGTAGCTGAGATATTCCCGCTGTTTATCCGTGAGTGGCCCGGTAAGAGGGTCGCCCAGGAAATATGCAAAGCCGATGATGTTGGTCAGCGGCGAGCGCAGCTCATACGAAACGTGGTGCACAAAATCGATCTTGAGCTTGTCCGCGGCTTCCAAGGCTTCATTTCGCTCACGCAGGGCACGCTCGACGTTGACCGTGTCGGTGACGTCCTGGAAGGTGAGCAGGGTGGCTCCATCGGGCAACGGCATGGCGGCGCAATCGACGACGTTGCCGTCGCGGCGCTCGATTCTCCCGATCACCGGCTCACGATCATCGATGGCGGTGATCATCGCACGTAGCCGCTGCCAGACCGGATGCTCGCCATGCAATGGACGGCAGGCGGTGCTCACCGTCTCGATGTGCGGCCGTCGCGCAAGCATCTCCGGGTCGAGCCGCCACATGCGCCCAAAGACCGGATTATGCAGCCGCATGCGACCGTCACTGCCAAAGACCGCCACCGCCTCCGTGAGATTATCCAGGGTCTCGCCTTGCACCCGGATGAGGGCGTCGTACCGTCTCTCCAAATCAAGCCGTTCCGTTACGTCCTCAAAAAGGTAAATAACTCCGCCCTCGGGATTAGGAGTCGTGACCACCCGCATCGTCCGCCCGTCGGGTAGATGCCACGTGTGCTCCTTCGCCTCGACTGCCCTATAGGCCTCGTGCAATGCGCTTTTCCATTGCCGGAAATCCTGCTCGTCGGGCAGCCTTCGGGCAGCACGCAAGCGGTCGAGCACAGCCGAATCGGTCGGTCCTCCGTCGAGGAATTCAACGTCAAGGTCCCATAGCGAGCGGTATGCGGCATTATAAAAGCTCAGCCGTTGATTGGACCCGAAAATGGCGACCCCGGTTGCCAGCTGATCCAGGGTGCGGCGGTGGGCATCAACCATGCGCCTGAGCTCGGCGCGCATGAACTCCACTTCGGTTGCGTCGATGGCGATGCCGGCGCTCCCGCCACTGACGGGTACGCAGGTCACGTCGAGCGTCCGGCGCTCTCCTGCGACAATAGCGGCAAGCCGCCCGGAATAGGGCTGTGCCGACTCATGGGCACTCAGGAGCTCTGCGCGCGCAGCTCGTTCGAACAGCTCGGTTGCTTGCTCAACGGCCTCCTCGCCGGTCCTCGCCTCGACCGCGTGGGCGTAGGCTTGATTGACGGAGACGAGCTTGCCGGAAGAATCTCGGTGCCAAACGGGCGCAGGAATGGCCTCGATGAGCGCGCGAATGGCTGCCGCGTCTTCGATCTGTTTGCGATGACGTTGCGTCAATTCGGCCAGCTCATATTTGATGCCGCTGACCTCGCGCAGCCGCACAATGGCGCGTCCTCCGACGACCAGGCCTTCGGCTTCCACCACGCGGTTGGCCAATGTGGAGACCGACATCGCGAAGCTCACGCCGCGAGCACGCAAAGCATCGACCGAACGCTCCATGTCCTGCGCTGGTTGTGGTTCGAGCCAGCTGTCAAACGATAAAATATGCTGGCGAACGTCGATGCCGATCACGGCGGGGGCATCGCCGATGATTTCGGCCTCCTCTGCCCCGGCCGACCAAACAATCAGGATCTGCGGCTCCGACAGGAGCAGCGCATAGGCGCGATCGATTGCGGCGCGAGACGCCATCGCCTCGTCGCGGGCAGAGGCAGTCGTCGCAGCAAACCGTCGGCGCGTGCGCACGAGCAGAATTGCGGTAACGACGGCAAAGCACAGAATGCCCAGCGTGAGGGTCAGCGCAGCGATCTCATGCCGATCAAGCAGCAGGAGCGCGGAGATATATGCGCCAATGGTCAAGCCATCGAATCCGGGGCCAGCCGCCTCGGCGCAGCCGGATCCAAACCAACACACACCAGCAATGGCTAAGGCAGGGACTACAAGCAATCCGCTCCGCTGCGGACAACCTCTCAAGCTGTCCACGGTTGTCCGGATCGTGTCCGGCATCCCGCTTGCCCCCCAATCGCCGCATTTACCGGGGTCGACGACCGCCGGCTTCGCAGGGTCATGTGGCGGCTGGCCTGGGCCGCCATATGCCTGCGCGAATCAAGTCACTTTACCTCTAACGCAGATTCGGCGGTACGAGTCCAGATCGTGAACAAGGCGGAATGACAGACGACGGTGGACAGCCGACGGACCTCGGGGCGCGTGGGAGCGGTGCGCTCGTGACCGTCGCCTCTGTGTCGTTCACCTCTACCGCTGCGCCAGCTTCAAGCCTTTCTCCAGAGCCGCGTAGCTGCGTACCGGCGCCGCCATCAGGAAGCGATAACCCTCTCCCAGGACGCGCTCGACATTGCTTGCATCGACGTGGGGATGACCGACTACAACGTTGTGCTCCTTGCAGGTGTTCACGACGCGCGCCATCCATTTCAGGACTTCCGGGTGCTCGTATTGCCGAGGATAACCCAGCTCCTGGGAGAGATCGCCCTCTCCAATCAGGATTGCGCCTATCCCAGGGACTTTCTTGAGAATGTCAGGGAGCGCTTCAATGCCGCGGGTATCCTCCATCATCAGGAGGACGAAAATCTCGCCCCTGGGATTGAGGGGCCAGACATCCGCGCGGTCATAGTACTCCTGTTGCGAGAGCCCCCAGTAGCGCACCGCGGCCGCTGGACCGTCACCTCGTATGCCGGCAGGCTCATATACCAGAGCGGTCTTCAGCCGCGGGTATCGGCATGCGGCGACCGCGTTGTAGGCCTCCTCGACCGAAGAAATGTGCGGCCACACGATGCCATAGACTCCGAGGTCCAGTGCCTGCTTGGCATGAAACTGCGCCTTCTCCGATCCATTCGGCGGAATTCGCACCATCGGAGTGACCCTTGGCGCAGGCGAGCCGGCCTTCACGATCTGGGCGCGATTGAGCATGTACTGCAGGCCGTCCCGCAATGCCCTTATGTCCCAAGGATTGTGCTCCATCTCGAAGACGATGCCGTCGTACTTGGCCGTGGTCATTGCAATAGCGGTCTCCGGATCGGCCTGGCAGAAGGACGTAAATGCCGGCTTCCCGGATTCGAGGGCGCGGATCACGCCATTGAGACGCGGAATGTCAGCCATGGTGCTCCTTGGGTCGTTACTTGCGGTGTGAAATTCTACAACAAATCCGGACTGGGATCCGGCAGGCTTTCTCCCGCCGCATCATTCGGGCCCGGACGGGCGCCAACGACTACCATCTCGTCGCAGCACTTCCTATCTTGGCATGAGCAAGAGCAAGGCGCATACCCCATGACCATCGTACTCGACCACACCATCGTCCCCGCTCACGACAAGGAAGCATCGGCCCGCTTTCTCGCGCGAATTCTAGGTTTGCGCTACGCTGGCGCGGTATCCCACTTTGCTCCGGTGCAAATCAACGACACGCTTACCTTGGACTTCGACGATGACACGCAATTCGAAAGTCATCATTATGCCTTCAAGGTCGATGAGGCGGAGTTTGATGGAATTTACGAGCGAGTGCGCGCTGAACGCATTTCGTATGGCAGCGGACCGCGTTCGCTGGACGACATGAAGATCAATCGCCGCGGCGGTGGACGGGGTTTTTATTTTCGCGATCCGAACGGCCACATCATGGAGGTGCTTACGGCATAGTCATGGCTGCGGTGAAGGATGCAAGCGGGCTGTACGAGGTTGAGCGCCGGGCGTATCACGCTGCCCGTCCGGGCTTCCGCATCGCGGAGTTGCAGATCGGCCCCACGCAGCAGGTTCCTTGGCACTATCACAGCAATGTCCGGGACACTTTCTATGTTGTCGAGGGTGCGATCCGCATCTTCCTGCAAGACCCGAAGGAGCAGGTACTGGTCGAGCGGGGCCAGACCTTTTCCGTTCCACCGAGGCGACCGCACCTCGTCACCAATGCCGGAAATGCATCTGCGGTGTTTCTCGTGCTCCAGGGCATCGGTGAGTACGATTTCGTTCCGCTCGTCTGAGTTTTCGTTGTTAGCGCAAAATTCCGATACCGTGTTGCATCGGGGGTTAGGAACCCGACGGTCGCGGCGTCGAGCTATTTGACAATCCCAAAGCGCGGTTCGTAGCATCGGCCGCCTTTCTTCCACACCTTGCCTCGACGGTGTCATGATCATCGATTGTCACGGCCACTACACAACGGAGCCGAAGGATCTGCTGCGATGGCGCAAGGAGCAGATCGATAACCTGACCGCTCCTTCCAAGCAGCCTCCAAAGGCGTCGCTCAAGGTAAGTGACGATGAAGTCCGCGAAAGCCTCGAAGGCGCCCAACTCAAGCTGCAGCGCGAGCGCGGCACCGACGTCACGATTTTTTCCCCGCGGGCGATGGGGATGAGCCACCACATCGGCGATTTCAGCGTAAGCCTTGCCTGGTCGCAGCTGTGCAATGAAATGATCCATCGCGTCTGCACCCTCTATCCCAACAATTTCATCGGTGTATGCCAGTTGCCGCAATCCCCCGGAGTCTCTCCCGACAGCTGCATCGACGAGCTTGAGCGGTGCGTGACCGAATTCGGTTTTGTCGGATGCAATCTCAACCCCGATCCGTCAGGCGGTCACTGGACCGCCCCACCCCTGACCGACCGATGGTGGTATAAGCTCTACGAGAAGATGGTCGAGCTCGACGTCCCGGCAATGATCCACGTCAGCGCGTCATGCAATCCGTGCTTCCACGGAACCGGTGCGCACTATATCAACGCTGACACCACCGCCTTCATGCAGCTGATCATGGGCGACCTGTTCAAGGATTTCCCGACCCTCAAGCTGATCATTCCCCACGGAGGAGGAGCCGTGCCCTACCATTGGGGACGTTATCGCGGGCTGGCGCTCAATAACAAGCGCCCCCCGCTCGACGAAATGATGAAAGACAATGTCTGGTTCGACACCTGCGTTTATCACCAACCCGGCGTCAATCTCCTGACCGAAGTCGTACCTATCGGCAATATCCTGTTCGCCTCCGAGATGGTAGGCGCGGTGCGCGGGATCGACCCACAGACGGGACATGATTTCGACGACACCAAGCGCTACGTCGACCATGCGCCGAGCCTTTCGCCTGAGGACAAAAAGAAGATTTTCGAGAAGAATGCGCTACGCGCCTATCCCCGCCTGAAGAACAAGCTGGAGCGGCGGGCCACGACGAACACTTAAAGCGTTACGCCCGTTGCGAGCGGGCATGCGCGGAGCGCGTGAGGTCGGCGATGGTGATCCGGGCGAGCGCGGCCGAGAAGGCGTTTTCTATCTTGCCCAGCGCCGGCACAACGACCTTGCTCAGCAACTGCGACTGCGCAAGCGAGATTTCGTGCCCATCTTCGGTCGTTCGGACCGTCCGCAATATCCGCTCGACGGTGATGCGGTGTCCCGGACGCCCCAAGTGGTATCCGCCCCGGGGTCCGCGAATGCCTCGGAGAATACCGGCTCGCACGAGCGCCTGCAGCAGGGGCTCCAGATGCCGAGTGGGCAAACCATAGCGCTCGGCGAGCACCTCCGCGCTCACCGGTTTGTCGCTGCCATGGACGGCGACTTCGAGAACGGCGGCGATCGCCAGAACGCCCTTGCGAGCGAGGAGCGGCATGCGCAACACCCGGCGCGTGCGAGCCTGCGGTCGCCCACTACGGTGCTGGGTTTTAGTACGACGGTACTTGGCCATCAGTCAGCCCGCCTTTCCCGCCCAGTGCCGGTAGAACCAAAGCCCGCGACTCCGCGGGTGGTTTCGGCCAAGCTTTCAACCTCGCAGAGGGTTGCCTGCATGCTTGGGGCGAATACCAATTGCGCAATGCGAGTGCCGCGTTCTACAACAAACACTTCGGAGCCGAAGTTCGCAAGAAGAACGCGCAGTTCTCCACGGTAATCCGCATCGATCGTCCCCGGGGAGTTGAGCACGGTGATGCCGCTGCTCAAGGCCAGCCCCGAGCGTGGCCGGATTTGCCCTTCAATGCCGGCGGGAAGCGCGAGAGCAAGGCCGGTAGGGATGAGCGAGCGTTCTCCTGGCCGGATGCTGATCGGGGCTTCCTGCGGCACAGCTGCCATCAGATCGAGGCCGGCTGCCAATTCGCTCTGGTAGGCCGGCAGAGGAAGGCCGGCAGCGTGCGCAAGCCGCTTCAGGCGAACGTCAATTCTCTTCACGGCTGTGCTCCCGTCAGGGCATCCGCAACCCGGGCGACCAGTGCACGCGCGACCGCCTCCTTTGACTGCGGCGGCCAGGATTCAATTCCCTCGGCAGTGACGAGGTGGACCGCATTGCAATCTCCGCCCATCACGCCCGATCCGGGAGATACATCATTCGCAACTATCCAGTCACAGCCCTTGCGCGCCAGCTTCGCCTTGGCGTGCTCGATGACTTGCTCGGTTTCTGCCGCAAATCCAATCACGAGCCGCGGACGGTCTTTGTCGCGGTGACCAATAGTCGCAAGAATGTCAGGATTCTCGATCAGCGTCAGGGTCGGCGACGATCCTGGCTGTTTCTTGATCTTGTTGGCATTCGGCTCCTCCACCCGCCAATCCGCAACCGCGGCCGCAAATATCGCGACCTCCGCAGGAAGACCCCGGTTAATCTCGGCCAGCATCTCCTGCGCGGTCTCCACCTTGACGGTTTTCAACCCCACCGGATCGGGCAGGGTGACAGGGCCGGTGACCAGGAGGACTTCGGCTCCCAGAGCCGCTGCAGCGCCGGCAATGGCGTGCCCCTGCTTGCCCGATGAGCGGTTGGCGATATAGCGCACTGGGTCGATAGGCTCATGGGTTGGGCCCGACGTAACGATGACACGCCGGCCCTTAAGCGTTTGCGGAGCGTGGGCGCTGTGGAGAAACGGCAGCGCCGCAGACACAATCTCGAGCGGCTCCGCCATACGTCCGATTCCGGCTTCACCTTCCTCGGCCATTTCGCCGACCTTAGGCCCCACCACGAGGACACCATCCCTTTCCAGCGATGCGAGATTACGTCGCGTTGCCGGATGGGCCCACATGTGCGGGTTCATGGCGGGCGCAACCAGTACCGTGGCATCGCTCGCCAGCAGGACGGCGGAGGCGAGGTCGTCCGCAGTGCCTGCCGCCATCTTTGCCATCAAGTCTGCCGTCGCGGGTGCGACGACGACAAGCTCGGCCTCCCGCGCCAGTCGAATGTGGCCAATATCGTGCTCGGTCGTGGGATCGAACAAGTTGACGAAGACCCGTTCCCCTGAAAGCGCCGACGCCGACAGAACGGTGATGAATTCCATGGCTGCCCTGGTCAGGATGCAGCGCACTACTACGCCGCGCTCCTTCAGACGGCGAATGAGCTCGAGCGACTTGTAGGCCGCAATCCCACCACCAACGATGAGGAGGACCCGAGCCTGACGAGCTATGGAGCGGGCGAGCAAGGGAGCCGCCGGCTGCGGGATGGGCGCGACACCCGGGACTGCCTTGTTTGCTCTGCTTTGCTCGGCGAGCTCGTCGGCCGATGCCATGCGCAGAATGGTTCGGGCCTCGTCCTCCATGGAGCGGCCATTGCGCGCGGCGCGCAGCCGCAGGCGGCGTTTCAGGTCCTCATCGAGCTGCCGGATGGTGATGCTTGCCACCGTTTCAAACTAGCGCATGATTGCATTGCAATCAACGCAGATTGACGCTTTCAGTGCAGCAACACGTATCCGATCCAGCCCAGAAGCCCCGCGATTATCCACAGGGCGACAGCGATCGAGCGGTTGCGGCGCATCTGCGAGCGACCAATGTCGGCGATGGTTTCCGGAGCGAGGACGAGGCCATTCTGCGCCATGAGATCCAGCCGATCCAGCAGGTCGGCGCCGCGTGTCAGGAGACTCGGCACCTCCGCAAGGAAGCGACCCACTTCGAGGGCGCCCTCCGCCGCCGTTTCCAGCTTTCCTCCCGGCCCGAGATGGCGTTCCATCCATTCGCGCACAACCGGCTCAGCGGCCGTCCACATGTCAAGCTTCGGGTCAAGCGACCGTGCGACGCCCTCCACCACGACCATGGTCTTTTGCAGCAACAGCAGCTCGGGCCGGGTACGCATATCGAAAAGGCCGGTAATCTCGAACAGAAGCATGAATAGCTTCGCCATCGAGATTTCTTCGGCCGTGCGTTTGTGGATGGGCTCGCCAATCGCGCGGATCGCTTGCGCAAAGCTGGCGATGGAATGGTGGGGCGGCACGTAACCTGCTTCGAAATGCACCTCCGCCGTCCGATAGTAGTTGCGGGTGATGAAGCCGAACAGAATCTCTGCGAGAAACCGGCGTTCTTTTGGGGCAAGCCTACCCATGATGCCGAAGTCCACGGCAACGAGCTGGCCCGCGTCGTCCACGAACAGGTTTCCAGGATGCATGTCGGCGTGGAAGAAGCCGTCGCGCAAGGCATGACGGAGGAATGTCTGGATCACGGCAAGGGCCAGCCGTTTGACATCGAAGCTCTTGGCCGTCAGCCGCTCATGGTCCCAAAGCGGGACGCCTTCAATCCATTCGAGCGTTAGCACGTCGCGCGCGGTTCTATCCCAGTCGACCGCGGGAACGCGAAAGTCCGGATCATTTCGGGTGTTTTCGGCCATCTCCGAAAGGGCGGCCGCCTCGAACCGCAAATCCATTTCGAGCGCTACGGTGCGCCGCAGCGTGTCGATGATTTCCAGCAGTCGCAGGCGCCGGGCCTCCGCCGAAATCCGCTGTGCTCGGCGTGCAACGAATGTGAATGCGTCGAGGTCGAGCTTGAAGCGCCGCTCAACGCCGGGTCGCAACACCTTCACCGCAACCGGCTGCTGTACGTCATTGACAGTGATTTCCGCCCGATGCACCTGTGCGATGGAGGCGGCGGCGACCGGGGGCTCAAAGGAGACAAACAACGTGCGAAGCGGCTCGCCAAGCGCTGCTTCCACCGCGCGCACCGCCGCGTCCTGCGGGAAAGGCGGCATCTTGTCTTGCAGCGTTTCAAGGTCGCGTGCCAACGCTGCCCCAACCACGTCCGGACGCGTCGCCAGAAACTGCCCGAGCTTCACGTAACTGGGACCGAGCCGCGTCAACGCCGTGGCCAGCCGGTTTGCTGGTACGGCGCTTGCCGGACGTTCAATCAGTCGCGCAATGGAGATCACTGCTCGTAGAGGCAGCGGCAGCCGCGTGGTATCGACCAATGCCAGCACACCCTCGCGGGCGAACACGAATCCAGCGCGGGAGAGGCGGGCAAGGTGCGCGACACCTGTGATCACAATCGCCAGCCTGAATGCAGCGCGACCACCCCTCCAGTCATCGACTGAAACGACACGCGCGCAAAACCCGCAAGCCGCATCATCTCCGCAAATGCATGCGGACGGGGAAAGCGGCGGATGGACTCTACGAGATAGCGGTAGGCCTGCGCATCGCCGGCGACCACACCCCCGAGCGCAGGAATTACCCTGAACGAGTACGCATCGTACAGCGTATTGAAGCCCGGAATATCGACGTTGGAAAATTCGAGGCAGAAGAATCGGCCGCCGATGCGCAGCACGCGGTAAGCCTCGGTGAGCGCCAGCTCAATTCGCGTCATATTGCGTATGCCGAACGCAACCGTGACGCCATCGTAGATTCTATTACGAAACGGCAGCATCTCGCCGCTGCCCTGAACGAAGGCTACACGGTTGCCGTGCTCGGCCGACCTCGCCCGTCCGACCTCGATCATCTCGCCGCTGATGTCGAGAACGGTGATCCGGGAGCCTGCGCCCGCCGCCTCTGTCACGCGAAAAGCAACATCACCGGTACCGCCCGCGATGTCGAGCAGCGCGAATGATTGCATTCCCTTTGGAGGATTCACGGCGGTGACGAGGGCGTTCTTCCAGGCGCGATGCAATCCGCCCGACATCAGGTCGTTCATCAGATCGTAGCGACGGGCGACGCTGCGAAACACGCCGTCGACCATGGCCTGCCTGTCGCCCGGCGTTCCCGGTTGCCGGAGTGCCGCCCCAGCCTCCTCGCCCGCTTCTGGCATCGCGAATAGTCCTTGTTCGGCAAGACCATAGCGTGCCGAGGCAAGGGGCGCTATCTCTGCGCCGGATCCGAACCCCCGCATGCCCGAACTGCCCGAAGTAGAGACTGTTCGCCAGGGACTTTTGCCGGTGATGCAAGGCGCGCGCTTTATCCAGGTCGACGCGCATCGCGGCGACCTCCGCTGGCCGCTGCCAAAAGATTTTGCTCAGCGGCTGGAAGGTCAGACAGTCGAACGGCTCGACCGGCGCGCCAAGTATCTACTCGCGTACTTGTCCTCAGGCGAGGTGCTGATCATGCACCTCGGGATGTCTGGCTCATTTCGTGTCGCTCAGGCGCGCGGGATCCGCGCGCCAGGGGCGTATTATCACTGGCCCTCCCGGCACTCCGCGCACGATCATGTGGAGTTTCACATGTCTTCCGGGGCGCTTATTTCATTCAATGATCCCCGGCGCTTCGGAATGATGAAGCTCGTCCCGCAAGCCGAGCTGTGCAGGGAACCGCTTCTGCGCGCACTCGGGCCAGAGCCGCTCGCCGACGAGTTCAGTCCGCACATGCTGGCTCGTTCCTGCGGCCGCAAGCAGACCTCCATCAAAGCAGCCCTCTTGGATCAGAAGGTGGTATCCGGGCTAGGCAACATCTACGTCTGCGAAGCACTGCACCGGGCAGCTGTGTCGCCGAAGCGGCGTGCTTCCACGATCGCGAAGCGATCCGGCTTGCCTAACGAGCGTGCGATTTGCCTGGTCGAAGCAATCAAGGCGGTTTTGCGCGCCGCGATCAAGGCCGGCGGGTCATCGCTGCGGGACCATCGCCGTACCGATGGCGCACTTGGCGACTTCCAACATGAGTTCTGCGTCTACGATCGCGCAGGCGAGCCATGTCCGCGCGCAGGTTGCGGCGGCATCATCAAACGCATTGTACAAGCCGGGCGATCGACATTCTTCTGCCCGGTGTGCCAGAAGTGATCATCCCAGCAACGCCCCTCTCCATGAACTCTCTTTGAGGAAAGCCATGCGCGAAGAGGCCATTGTCGTCGAAATCCGCGGCCGCGTCGGTGTGATCCGGTTGAACCGGCCCAATGCATTGAACGCGCTGAATGCGATCCTCAAGGACGAATTGCTTGCCGCGGCAGAGCGCTTCGACGCCAACCCCAACGTGGGCTGCATGATGATCACCGGTTCCGATAAGGCTTTCGCCGCCGGCGCCGACATCAAGGAGATGGCGACCAAAACCTATATCGATGTCTTTTCCGAGGATTTCGCCGCAGACTATGAGCGGCTCACGCGGGTGCGCAAGCCAATCGTTGCAGCAGTCGCAGGCTTTGCGCTCGGCGGGGGCTGTGAGCTGGCGATGATGTGCGACGTCGTTATCGCTGCCGACACGGCCAAATTCGGCCAGCCTGAAATCAAGCTCGGCGTAATTCCCGGAATGGGGGGAACTCAGCGACTCATTCGCGCTGTTGGCAAGGCGAAGGCGATGGATCTCATCCTGACAGGACGCATGATGGATGCAGTCGAAGCCGAACGGTCGGGGCTGGTGGCCCGGGTGGTTCCCGCATCGATGCTTTTGGATGAGGCCATGAAAGTTGCAGAGAGCATCGCGTCGCTCTCGCTTCCATCGGTGCTGGCAGCGAAGGAAGCAATCAACCGAGCGTTGGAAACGTCGCTCGGCGAGGGATTACGTTTCGAGCGGCGGATCTTCCAGGGACTGTTTGCCACCCATGATCAAAAAGAAGGAATGGCCGCGTTCATCGCGAAGCGGCCGGCAAATTTCAAGAATGAGTAGACGGGAAAGCAGAGCAGGTTCGGCCTGCTACTTTCGGACGCAAATCACCCGCACCACGGAGTCCTTGCCACCTTGAACGCCGGGCTGCCTGTTTGCAGGCGGCAGGTTTTGGGCTTCGAGAAATGCTCGGATAGTCGAGCCCGGGATGATGCTGGCATGGGATGTGGGAGTGACGCCGCCGACACTGGCCAGCACCGGTGCTTTGAGTTGCGCCATCCCGACGAAGCGTCCTTTTCCGTCGAGGACGGGGGCCCCGGAAAAGCCTGGCTGCGGAGCGGGTTCGATCCCTTCGCCTTTCATCTTGCCGGGAACTGCAGAAATTGCAGCGCCGCCGTCCTGAATCCGGGGATCCGCGACGCCGAGAATTGTCACATCCGAGTCTTTGATCGGATCATCGGCGAAACGCGCCGGAACGAGGTCGGGAACCCCATAAACACGCAGCAGCGCCAAGTCTGTGGCACTATCCTCGGCTTGCCTATCGACATCGCCGTAGCCGCTTACCACGACCACATTGCAGCCGTCCGTCAGCTGACGATCCGTAAGGATATAACCGGCAGCGCTGACGATGGTCCCGGTTCCATATTCCACCTTGCGTCTCGCGGCTTGCCCTATCTGCGCTTCACCTGTCGCGCTGGGAAATCCTGTGAACATGCTGGCCATGACCGCGGCTGCCGGATCCATGATGTTTTCGGTCGCCTGATCATAAAGCACCGTCATTCCCCGCACCTCCCCATCCCTGACCTCCGCGCGCACATAAAACTTCTTCAGGCCCTGCATCCCTCCCAACACGAAGAAATCCGGCCGCAATACGTTGAGATCGAGCCTGCGGGTGGATGGTTCCTTTTTCTGCTGTTCATAGACACCGGCAAGCGTAGTGCCAGGCTCCCTGATCTTGAAGGTCTCTACCTGCACCTGTCCTTGCGCCGAGGACCAGCGGGTGCCGGATTTAGCTTCCGTCCGGTTGGGCGCCTGTTTTGTCGGAAGCCCGAGCCGCGCGCCGGTAATGGGATCATCGACCACGCTCCAGCCGACCTGGTTCTGCCTCGCCTTGCTGGCGGCGGCGAGCAGAGCCCGTTCCTGCGTATTGAGCACGCCGGTTTCCTTGAATTTTCGGTTTTTCTGGAACGCTTTCACGGCCGCCGTCGCCTTCTCGCTTGCCTCGCCGGTGACGAGACCGGTGTAGTCACCGGTCCAGGCAAGGTCGAGCTGGGTGGCAAGGCGATCGGCAGGCGTCACGGTGCCATCGCGATCGGCGGGTGGCGGGGGCGCTCGTCTGCGTATGGCTGTGCTACGGAGCGTACCCCCTTCCGCTTTACCCGAGGGAGCGGCCGGGGTAGCGACGCCGGAACGCCTCGTCGCGGCACGCGCACGCTGTATTGCCGGCCTGATTCCCGGGATGCGGAACTTCCTCACCTGCGCATTCGGGTTCGCCGTCGCTTTGTCTTGCGGACCGTTGCTCTGCGCCAGGGCAGCGGGCGCGCTGAAGCAGAGGATCAGGATGGCAATCAGGGTTCGCATGCGAGATTTCCTGTGCGACTTCCGAGCCCGGATCAGGGCAAATCTACTGCCGCGCGATGATCGCGCGCAACGTCAACAGCATTCATGGTTTGCAAACCTTGCTGTTTCCAGGAACATTGCGACGAACTACAAGGCGAACGTGTCAATGTTTGGCCCCGACGAGCTCGAGCGCTATGCCCGCCACATCGTGCTGCGCGAAGTGGGCGGGCCTGGCCAAGCTGCGCTGAAAAAAGCTCGGGTCCTGGTAATTGGCGCCGGTGGCCTTGGGACGCCCGTGCTGCTCTATCTTGCGGCCGCAGGGGTTGGCACCATTGGCGTGGTCGATGATGATGTGGTCGCGCTCTCGAACCTTCAGCGCCAGGTGATCCACTCCACGTCCGAGGTGGGGGGCCCCAAAGTCGACAGCGCGAGGGAGGCGATCCTGCGGTTGAACCCGCATGTGGTCGTCGAGCCGCATGCGACCAGGCTGGCTGCGCATAACGCGCTCGGCCTTATTGAGGCTTATGACATCGTCGCGGACGGATCGGACAATTTTGCTACCCGGTATCTCGCGTCGGATGCTTGCTTCTTGGCCAAGAGAGCCCTGGTCAGCGCTGCAGTCGGCACTTTTGACGGTACGCTTACAACCGTGCGCGCCCACGAGCGAAGCGCTGACGGCACGCCGAACCCAACTTATCGCTGCATCTTTCCCGAGCCGCCGCCGCCCGGCGTAGTCCCTGCGTGCGCCGAGGCTGGCATCCTCGGTGCCCTTACCGGCGTGGTCGGCTCAATGATGGCGCTCGAGGTCATCCGAGAAATCGTCGGCTTCGGCGAGGGGCTCATCGGGCGGCTCATAATGATCGACGCACGTTCCATGCGTTTCGAAACGCTACTTTATGGCTGGGACCCCTCAAATCCGCTCTCGGGGGAACGCCCCACCATCACGGACCTGTCGGCCCATAGCTGAGCTTCGTTCACTTCGACCAGGTGGCTACGATCGTCGCCCCCTTCTTCACCGACCATTTGTTCTCGCCCGCGCTCTCAACCTGGTAACACTTGGCTTTCGAGCCTTTCCAGGTCGTGCAAAACCCCTGCTTTGAAAGCTTCCACGTCCCCTCGCTCTTTGCGCCGCCGCTGCCAATCGGCTCGCGCGTCATTTTCCCGTCGGTTGCGAACACCATCTTGTATTTGATGTTCGTGGTCGCGGCCGTGAACGGCTGCCCGGTGAAAAACGTGGCCTGGATTTCGGCCGGTGCAAGCGTCGCGGCAGAGCCCGGTTGCGTGCCGATGAGGACAACCGCGGCGGCCAGCAATAAAGCCCGCATCAGTGATTCTCCCTGACGATGGTGGGCACGATGCTACAGGAAATTGCGGCAAATAGCAGTAACCGCCTCAGAGCATCGAGGGCAGGACACGGTCCGGTGGGCGATGTCCATCAAAAAACGTCTTGATATTCACGATCACCTTCTCGCCCATGTCGACACGGCCTTCTACCGTCGCTGACCCCATATGGGGCAGCAGCACCACCCTGCCGCTGCGCGCCAGCTTGACGAGCTTCGGGTTGACCGCCGGCTCGTGCTCGAAAACGTCGAGCCCGGCACCTGCGATCTCGCCAGAAGAGATCAGCCGCACCAATGCATTCTCGTCAATAACCTCGCCGCGCGCGGTGTTTACGATGTAAGCCTCGGGCCGAATGAGCTTCAGCCGCCGAGCGGACAACAAGTGGTAGGTGGCCGGCGTGTGAGGACAATTGACGGAGATGATGTCCATCCTGGCCAGCATCTGATCGAGGCTCTCCCAATAGGTCGCAGTAAGCTCCTCTTCGATGATGGGCGGGACACGGCGGCGGTTGTAATAATGGATCTGAAGGCCGAATGCCCGTGCACGACGCGCAACTGCTTGGCCGATACGTCCCATCCCTATGATGCCCAGGCGCTTGCCCCAGATCCGGTGGCCCAGCATCCAGGTGGGCGACCAGCCGCTCCAGGGCTTGTCGTCGATGAACACCGCGGCGCCTTCCGCCAAACGACGCGGAACGGCAAGGATCAGCGCCATGGTCATATCGGCGGTATCTTCGGTCAGAACCCCCGGGGTATTCGTTACGGTGATACCGCGACTGAGCGCGGTCGCGACGTCAATGTGATCGACCCCGTTACCGTAGTTGGCGATCAGCTTGAGTCTGTCTCCGGCCTTGCTCAGCACCGCGGAGTCGATACGGTCGGTCACCGTGGGGACGAGCACATCCGCGCTTTTCATCGTATCAGCAAGCTCGGCAACGGTCAGAGGCCTGTCCTCAAGATTGAGCTGCGCGTCGAACAATTCGCGCATCCGCGTTTCAACTCTGTCCGGCAACTTGCGTGTCACCACGACAAGCGGCCTTTTGCGATTTGCCATCATTCGACTCTAGCCGGCCTACAATGCCGGTGAAAGCGGCGGGTTATTCTCCATTTAGGTCTCTTTAACCCCGGTGCCTGAAACTGGTTGCACGGCGGGCCTCTAACTTTCTCTCACAGATGGAAGCGCGAACACAAGCGCAATGCATAGCGTCCGCTCACTTTCGCTGCCGGTCCCAGCCAGAGAATTCTGCTGAGAATGGCCCCGATGGTCACGTATCGTGCCTGGCAAGTCGGTAAGTTTTGCAGCGCACTTGCCGCGCTAGCCGGCGCATTGGTGCTGGGGATGGGCGGCTCCCATGCGGAAATCGCCGTCGGTCCCAAGAGCGGGCTGCCCGTGCCGCGATTCGTCAGCCTCAAGCCGGACCGGGTAAATGTGCGCACCGGCCCCACCAGGGACCACGACGTGGCGTTCGTTTACACGCGCGCCGGTCTCCCCGTTGAGATCACCGCCGAGTCGGACAATTGGCGGCGGATACGCGATTGGGAGGGCTCGGAGGGATGGGTTTACCACTCGCTGTTGTCCGGCAAGCGGACTGCGCTGGTCGCCCCGAAGGACAAAACGCAGCTCGTTCCCCTCTATGACAGGAACGACAGCAGAGGTGCGGTCGTTGCTCAGCTGCAGGCCGGCGTGTTGGCCCAGGTAAAGCTTTGCAGCGCGAATTGGTGTCGAATCTCTGGCCCGCGGTTTGACGGCTGGATCGTCCAGGAGCAGCTCTGGGGGGTGTATGCGAACGAGACCGTCCCGTAACTACGGGCGATGTTCAACGTCGCTTGCGGCGCAACCGCACCACCACGTCGATGCGCGCTACTTCATAGCCTTCCGGAGGGACCGGTGTGCTGCCCACAAGCACTTCGGACGGCGGGATATCGACGAGATCATTCTCGCCCTCAATGAAGAAATGGTGATGGTCGGAAACATTTGTATCGAAATAGGTCTTGGACCCGTCGACGGCGACCTGGCGCAGCAGCCCCGCGTCCGTGAATTGATGCAGCGTGTTGTAGATGGTGGCTAAAGAGACCGGTACTTTCGCCGAGAGCGCCTCTTCGTAGAGAATCTCAGCGGTGACGTGCCTGTCGCCCTTGCCAAAGAGCATCCACCCCAACGCCATGCGCTGGCGCGTCGGCCGCAAACCTACGTCACGTAACATGGTTTTGACATCGTGCCAAGGACACCCGGTCAGGCCCGGTCGTGAGGCGGGAACGGCGCCTCCATTCTCAACCCTGCTGGTGCAAAGGACCTTGGCCGGTAGCATGGAATGCGTGAACCTCTATCTCAAGGCAATGCCTACTATATTGTTGCATCTGTAACATATTGCTCCGAAGATGCAACCGCCCTCCTAGGAGGCGCCAAAGGCCCAATTCGTTCCCCCTGCGAGGAGGCTGCGGCGGGGTGCGTGCAACCGCCTGCGCCCTGGCGGAAGACGCATGTTGCCCCGCAACACGGTTCGGACCGAAACGTAGCCCCCGATCGAGCTGGCATCGGCTTTGCCCCACGAACAGGCTATGTTAGGAGTGCATGCAACGGCAAGCTGCGACGGACGTGAGGCAAATGGAAAACCGGAGCACCAGTTTTGGTTATGATGACTTGCTAGCCTGCGCGCGAGGCGAATTGTTCGGCGCTGGTAACGCCCAGCTGCCGCTGCCTCCGATGTTGATGTTCGATCGCATCTCCGAGATCGCGGAAGCGGGCGGCAAATATGGAAAGGGCTTGGTCCGCGCCGTCCTCGATCTGAGGCCGGACCTGTGGTTCTTTCCCTGTCATTTCAAGGGCGATCCCGTCATGCCGGGATGCCTCGGACTGGACGCTCTGTGGCAGCTGCTTGGGTTCTTCCTGGGGTGGCTCGGGGCGCCGGGCAGAGGGCGCGCGCTTGGCCTGGGCGAGCTGAAGTTCTCCGGCCAGGTCCTGCCTACGGTCAAGAAAGTCGTCTACGGCATCGACGTAAAAAGGGTGATGCGGTCCAAACTCGTCCTCGGGATTGCCGACGGCTGGCTCTCGGCCGATGGATCCATCATCTATCAGGCGCTGGACCTCAAGGTCGGCTTGTTTCGCGAAGAACCGATGCTGCAGTCGACCGGAAGCTGACGGCGCGAGTTGTCCGTCGTGCTGGTTGCTGGGTTAGACGATTCCTGTTTTCGGGCCAGGCTATTCCGGGAATGGGACGGCATGCACGCGAGGTATCGATGAGGCGGGTCGTCGTTACCGGGATGGGCATTGTCGCGTCCATTGGCAGCAGTACGCAGGAAGTTCTCGCCAGCCTGCGCGAGGCCAAGTCGGGCATTTCCCGTTCTGAGAAATATGCCGAGTTGGGCTTCCGCTCGCAGGTGCACGGCGCGCCCTCGCTTGAGGCGGACGCAATCGTCGATCGTCGCGCCATGCGATTCCTCGGTGGCGGCGCTGCCTGGAATCATGTGGCCATGGAGCAGGCGATCCGGGACGCGGGACTGGAACCGAGCGAAGTATCCCACGAGATGACCGGTATCATCATGGGATCGGGTGGACCTTCGACGCGTGCGATCGTCGACGCGGCCGACATCGCGCGCAGTAAAAGCCCGAAACGGGTGGGACCGTTCGCAGTACCCAAAGCCATGTCCTCAACGGCTTCGGCAACCCTTGGCACCTGGTTCAAAATCAAAGGTGTAAATTATTCGATCTCGTCGGCCTGTGCGACATCGAACCACTGCATCGGCAATGCCACGGAATTGATCCAGATGGGCAAGCAGGACGTGATGTTCGCCGGCGGCTGCGAGGAGCTCGACTGGACTCTCTCGGTCCTGTTCGACGCCATGGGAGCCATGTCATCGGGTTTCAATCAGACGCCGGAGAAGGCCTCCCGGGCTTTTGATCGCGACCGGGATGGGTTCGTGATTGCCGGCGGGGCCGGTGTGCTGATCCTCGAGGAGCTCGATCATGCAAAAGCGCGGGGTGCTCGCATTTACGCCGAAGTAGCGGGGTATGGTGCCACATCGGACGGCTTTGACATGGTGGCGCCGTCGGGGGAGGGGGCGGTGCGATGCATGCGCATGGCGCTCAAGGGGCTGAAGATCCCGGTCGACTATATCAATCCTCACGCGACCTCGACGCCCATCGGGGACCTCAAGGAGATAGAGGCCATTCGCGCAGTCTTCGGCGAGCGCTGCCCGGCAATTGCGGCGACAAAATCCCTCACGGGGCACTCGCTCGGAGCTGCCGGAGCGCAAGAGGCCATCTACTGTATTCTGATGATGAACAGTGGTTTCATTTGTGAAAGCGCCAACATCGAAACGCTGGATCCGGCATTCGATGACATGCCGATCGTGCGCGAGCGGCGCGACGACGTGAGGCTCGGCTGCGTGCTGTCGAACTCATTTGGGTTCGGCGGAACGAACGCCTCCGTATTGTTCAAGCGGCTTGAGGCTTGAGTGCCTGTGAGGGAAAACCTGGTTTGCGGGCAAGAGCGGCGCTGAGGGTGACAGGCCGGTGGGCATGACGCAACTGATGCAAGGCAAGCGTGGGCTGATCATGGGGGTCGCAAACGATCACTCCATAGCCTGGGGCATCGCGAGAATACTGGCCGCGCAGGGCGCCACCCTGGCGTTTACCTATCAATCCGACGCGCTTGGTCGCAGGGTGAAGCCGCTGGCGCAGTCCGTCGGTTCTACGCTTGTCCTGCCGTGCGATGTCGAGCAGATCGACTCGATCGACGCGATGTTTGCGGGCATTGCGGCAAAATGGGGCTCGCTGGACTTCCTCGTGCATGCGATCGCATTCTCGGATAAGAACCAGCTGAAGGGACGATACGCCGATACAACGCGCGAAAATTTCGTGCGTACCATGATCATCTCCTGCTTCTCCTTCACTGAAGCAGCCAAGCGCGCCGCCGCGCTGATGCCCGCAGGTGGGGCCATGTTGACGCTGACCTACAATGGGGGCCAGCGCGCCATGCCGAACTACAACGTCATGGGGGTTGCCAAAGCAGCGCTGGAAGCTTCCGTCCGTTATCTGGCAGTAGATTTCGGAACGGCGGGCATTCGCGTTAATGCAATATCGGCAGGACCCGTTCGCACGCTCGCTGGTGCAGGCATCAGCGATGCAAGACAGATGTTTGCGTTTCAACATCGCCATTCACCCCTTCGGCGTGGCGTGACGCTGGACGAGATAGGAAGCTCGGCGCTTTACCTGCTCTCGGATCTCTCGACCGGGGTGACGGGGGACATCCATTTTGTCGATTCAGGATACAACATCATAGCGATGCCTCATCCCTCGGCCCTGAAGAATGGCTTCGATTCCGAGCCTGTCAACGGCGAACAGGCCAAGGATGCCGCGCAATGATCAGGCGCGGAGCGCCGGCGGGCTAAAGCGCTCTCCCCTGTTCCCGCCTTCGGTGATTGAGCTTGGACGAGAAACGCCGGGCCACCTCGGCCATTGTACGCAAGGTGCAGTCGGCATCTACTCCTGTGATGCAACGATCACCCCCCGGAACCTGGGATCGTTCTCCGCCAATCGCGCCTGAATCAGGGAAGCGATTTGATGGTAGGAATACATGAAGATGTCGTTATGACGCTCCCAGCTCGTGAATCGAAATTGTTCCGGGAGCTCTGGCGTAATGAGAACGTCGGTTTCGCTCAGCTCTGGGTTGGCACGGCGGTTTGCAAGCATGCTGAGCATGACTACTTGCAGGATGCTTGGAACCTGTGGCAGTCGCGCACGAGAGAACGGATTGAGCATGGATGTCAGCAGTTCGCGCGCACCCGGGATGGAATTGTAATCCACGGCGTACTTCGTCGGATGGGGTGCCCCAACGTTCACAACCACATTAGGCCCTGTTTTCAACGTCTTCATTGGTGCGAGCGGGACGTTGTCCATGAGAGTACCATCGACGAGCATGTCTCCGTCTTCGCTGAAGAACGGCGGCAGCACACCAGGGACGGAGCCGGAAGAGCGCACGGCCTGCCACACGGGGCCTTGTCGATGTACCTTGGGTTTATGATTGGCGAGACTGCTCGAGACCGCAAAAAACGGTCGCCATAGATCCTCTATCAAAACGTCGCCGTATTCGGCCCGAAGCGCACGATCGAATGCCTTATGATTGATAAGCCCATATCGGGGCAGCGTCGGACGGCGAAATGCGCGATTCTTGATGAAGATGTTGTGCGTTCCTTCGTCGACCCGCTCCGGATTCACGCCATACGCCAGCGCGGCCGTCATCGCTGCCCCCGAGCTGGTCCCGCCCAGAATGTCGAAATTTGCCCCTGCCTCGCGGAATGCTTTGTAGGCTCCGAGATGGGCACTTCCGAGTGCCCCGCCCCCACTCGCGACGAAGCCTACCGCGCGCCCGGCCAGGAAGCGTACGAGGCGTTCAACATCGAGGGTGTCTTGCAGGGCGACGTGATGGTGCATGAAGACATTGCGCGGTCCCAGCCAGGAACTTGTGCCGGTCGCAACCTCGGTCCGGGCAGGGTGAAGGATGATAAGACGGCGGGCCGATGATGGATGGATAGAAAAAGCAAATAGCTCGGGCGGATTGAGCTCAGGGGCGGCCCCCGCGATCGCGATGAGCAAAACCGCATCGGCCTGGCGAATGCACTTTTTCGTCCAATCGGTCAGCGCTCGATCCGCTACATAGACGACGAAATTGGACTCTGCTTCCAAGCCGTTCAACCAGTCCGAAGCTGAATGCTCATCGAGCGGGGCTGTGCCAAGGTTCTCCGTGACGTCCGTCTGCGTCACGAATACGGTTCGGCTGGTGCGGCAGAGTACCTCTCGAAACGAGTCGAAGAAACGAGGTGAAGGGCAGCCACTGCCTGCCGATACGAGTGCCACCGTGCGTGCCAAGCTCGGGGCCGGTGCCAGCGGTTTTATGCTTGCAGACAGCCTACGGGCGAGCGAGACGATTATCGCATCACGAATCGCCGGCGAGAGGTCCTTCAACTCTTCGAATCGCTCACGGGTGATTACGAGGACGCGCGAGTCGCGCAGCGCCGTCACGTTTGCAGTTCGTGGCAGCCCCGCGAAAAAGCCGATCTCGCCAATCGGCTGGCCTCGACCAATTTCCGCAATCGGGTCGGCAGTATCGCTTACATGCACGCAAAAACGGCCGGAGAGGACAAAATAGAGCGCATCCGGCGATCCCCCTTCTCGAATCAGGACCTCCCCGCGCTCGAGATCTCGTTCCTCCGCATCGATCGCCAGTGCTTCAAGCTGCTCAAGCGGCCACTCGCTGAGCGCCGGAATGGCGGAAAGAAGATTAGTGCGCAGCTTTGCCGAGGTCACGCGAGACACACCTTAGGGCGAGGAGAAAGTCCAGAGCAGCTCATGAGGTGGAGCCAGGAAAATGCTTAATCACCTCCGGTTGCGCCGCACGATCGCGAAGCGTCACCCGCATCGGCATTCCTTTTTTCGGAAGCAGAAACATTCCTGCTGACGGCTGGGGATCAAAGTGAGGGCTGACCTCGAAGCGTGCGGCGCGAACAAATGTGGCCAGCATGATCGTCGCTTCGATGGTTGCGAACGCAGCGCCAATGCAGATGCGGGGCCCCGCGCCAAACGGCAAGAAACGAAAACGTGCGGACTTCGAACGGGCGCCGGAAGCGAACCTCTCCGGATCGAAGCGATGGGGATCGTCCCAATAACTCTGGTGGCGATGGATGGCGTAGATCGGGATGATCCCGATCGTCCCAGCCGGGACGGGAACGCCGTCAAATTCAACATCCCGTGTTATGTCACGCACGATCACCGGGGCGGTCGGAAAGAGTCGCAGCGACTCATTCAAAACCTGCTGGACCGTAACGAGACGGTCCACATGGCTGGAACTGACCGGGTCGCGTCCGACCACTCGATCGATCTCATCCAGCATTCGCCATTCCCACTCCGGGCTTTGTGAGATCAAGTAGAGGGTCCAGGCGAGTGCGAAGGCCGTGGTGTCGCTGCCCCCGACCAGAAACGCGAGAATGTTGTCAACTATCAGATCATCGGACATGCTCATTTCGGATTCTCGGTCGCGAGCCGTGAGCATCCTGCTCAAGACATCATCCCCGGCCACGCCGCTCCCCCGGCGTGCGATCACCAACTTTGCAACGGCTTCCCGTAACCGGTGCTCATGCTGCCGCATTGCTTTCCCCCCGGGCCGCGGTAACCAGCGGGGGAGGCCAAGCATTGTGCAAAGAAGCCACCAATTGACGGATCGGTAGTACCGATCGTTGCCTTTCTCGATCGTGGCAAGGAGGTCTTCCGGAACGCCCGCCAGCATGGTCTTTGAGATCACGTCGAAGACGGCGCGCATCATGTCCCTGTGCACGGCATGGATTGTGCTGGGCGGGGCAGCGCGCCATTTCGCCACAATGGTCTCTGCCGCCGCGCACATGATGGGGGCATATCGGAGAAGCTCCTCATGGCGGAACAGGGGCGCCGCCGCCCCGCGCTGCCAACGCCATTCCGCCCCCTCCGCCGAGATCATTGCCTTGCCGAACATCGGTGCGAGGGCATCGACCTGCAGCGCGCCTTTCGGGAATTCCGTTGCGCGGTCAAGCAGCACGGCTTTCACCAGTTCCGTACCGCAAAGGAAAGCCATGCGCGGCGGCCCAGGGGCAATGACAAGAGCCTCGCGATAAGCCTGCTCGGGAACGAGCTCCAGACTGTTGCGGATAAGCTTGGCCAGATTGAACGGGAACCTGAGCGGGCGGGAAGAGGGTTTGACCCGGGGTGGGTAGAATGCTGCGGTACTTTCTGTTGGTCCAAGCATGCTGCCGACCTGCCAGCTTTGAGCTTTTCTTGCTGCCTCAGACGGAAGCGGTGGCCCTCTCGCTCAGCTTGCGCAGTGGCTTCCTGTCTCTGGAGACCCGATCATAGAGCTCTTCGTAATCATCCCATTCGGTTTTGAAAAAACGGTCCAGGATGCGCGTCCCCAAGCCGTAGTTCCCGGTATATCTCGAATGGTGGAGCGAGTGGTAGGTGGTGGTTGTCAGCACTCTACCCAGCGAACGGGGGTAATCTCGCGACTTCAGCTCAAAGTTGGCGTGACTGAACGAGTTGATCAGAATATAGCCGACATACCAGCTCGCGATCCCGAAAGCATTCAGGCCGATGAACCTGTCGAGGATTGCGAGTGGGGTCAGCAGTCCCAGGTCAAAAACCAGCTTCTCGGTGAAGGAGAACGAAATGGCGGTAAAAGCGCTGTTCAACCGGCTTCTATGATGTTCCAGATGGATCCAGTGAAGCGGCCGCAGATGGAAGGCGCGGTGCGATGCATAGTGCCAGATTTCAGCCCAGATCGTGGTCGCAAGCGCTGAATAGAGAAACGATGCGAAGCTGGTTGCTTCGAAACAACCGAGATATAGAAAAGCCGCCAAGATTACCGCATGCATGGGCGCATGAAGAGAGTTCCTGATCTCCCTTTTTATCTGGTCATTGCCAATTGGAATATCGTAGATCCTTCGTTCGCATATCCTCCAGCAATTCTTGTCTGCCATATACCAGAAGAGCGCCATGATATGCCCGAGCGTGACAATTACCACGAGAGCGATGATTTGAGGCGCGGTGAACATCATTCACTCATGTCGGCGGGACGCGCGTACGCATCCAATAAAGCTATCGACGAGCTTTATGGCCTGTGCCTTCATAATGAGCTTTAAATATTCCCGCGGCGCGCTTTCCCTGCTCAACCTGCCCCCGTGCTTTACGACATCAAGCATCATGGGAATGGAAGGACCGTTCTCAAGGTGCAGGAATTTCGGTCCTGCAGTCGTGAACCCGATCGCCTTGTAGTACGGCAAGAGCACCGGGATAGTATCAATGTAGCAGCGCTTAATACCGTTTCTGAGTCCATAACGGACCATCGCCGATATCAGCTTCATCGCCGCAAGGCCGCCCCGTTTCGACTTTTTGACGATGAATTTGGTGCAGATGGCAGTCGCCTGGGGATGATGCGGCGACGCCTTCATCCCGTAGAGTTCCTCCAGAACGCCCAACGCGCTTTCACGCGATGCGTTGCCCCGCAGCGTACCAATGGTCTCGCCGTCCTCTATGGCAATGAAGACGACTCCAGTCTCGTCCAGTCGATCAGTGATAATCCGGTTATAGTTGTCCGCGCATGGCGAGAAACGCCCGAGTTCCTCGCAATACACCTCATATCGCAGTCGTTTTGCGCTTTCGAGCATATCCGGCGTGCGACAAAGATGAACTTCGATTGGATGCCGCGGGGCATGAGGTGCGGCGGTCATCGACCAGACGAGATTATAGCTCGTCCGTTCCTCGGCAGTTTCGGCCAAGTGACGCAGTAATCGTGCCGTCAGTTCGGGTTGCTCCTGCTCTAGGCGAGCTAGCGTCTGATCATCGATGAGTAGCGCCGAGGTCGCGGCCCGAGCTGTTACCGTAGCCGTGGCCGAACAGCCTCTCAGGAAACTAATCTCGCCAACTGGCGAGCCGGGATCCGAAACCAATAGCGTGCCCGCGTGGCGGTTCGTTTCCCGATTGACCCCGACGCAACCGTCGGTGATCACGTACATGTCGCGGTAGTGCTGTCCCTTACGACGAAGGACGTCGCCGGGTTCAAAGCGGACTTGACGGCAGAGCCTCCGCAGCAATTCCAAATCGATGAACGTGTTCGATCGAGTGTCAATCAAACTCTTCTGCCTGACCTGCTCCCTACTCACCCCCGGCTGCTGCCTGCTCGCGCTGCTGCTCAGCCTCGGCCTTCTGCTTGGCTTCGAGATCCTCTCCGGTCGTCTGATCGACGACCTTCATGGAAAGGCGCACCTTACCGCGCTCGTCGAAACCGAGCAGCTTCACCCTTACCTTGTCGCCTTCCTTGACCACGTCGGTTACCTTCTGGACACGGCGCGGCGCAAGCTGGCTGATATGCACCAGCCCATCCTTCGCACCGAAGAAGTTCACGAAAGCGCCGAAGTCCATGACCTTCACGACGGTGCCCTCGTAAATATGGCCGACCTCGGGCTCGGACGCGATGGACTTGATCCAGTTGATGGCCGCTTTCATCGCATCTCCGCTGGCCGAGGCGACCTTGACGGTACCGTCATCGGCAATGTCGACCTTGGCGCCGGTTTTCTCCACGATCTCGCGAATCACCTTGCCGCCCGAGCCGATCACCTCGCGGATCTTATCAACGGGGATGTTGAACACCTCAATACGCGGGGCGTGCTCGCCAAGCTGAGCACGGTGATGAGCAAGCGCCTTCGACATTTCGGCCAGGATGTGCATGCGTCCCTCGCTGGCCTGCGCGAGCGCGACGCGCATGATCTCCTCGGTGATCCCCGCAATCTTGATGTCCATTTGCAGGGAAGTCACCCCGCGCTCAGTACCGGCCACCTTGAAGTCCATGTCGCCCAGGTGGTCCTCGTCGCCGAGGATGTCGGACAGCACCGCATGACGATCACCCTCGAGGATGAGACCCATGGCAATGCCGGCGGTCGGGCGCTTGAGCGGAACGCCTGCATCCATCAGCGCGAGGGAGGTCCCGCACACCGTGGCCATTGAGGAGGAGCCGTTCGATTCGGTGATTTCCGAGACCACGCGCAGCGTATACGGGAATTCATGGTGCGCGGGCAGGACGGGATGGATCGCGCGCCAGGCGAGCTTGCCGTGTCCGATCTCCCGCCGACGCGGGCCGCCCATTCGCCCGGTCTCGCCCACCGAAAACGGCGGGAAATTGTAGTGCAGAAGGAATGTTTCTTTGTATGTGCCCTGCAGCGCGTCGATCCATTGCTCGTCCTCTCCGGTGCCCAGAGTGGCGACCACCAGCGCCTGTGTCTCACCACGCGTGAATAGAGCCGAACCATGCGCGCGCGGCAGCACGCCTACTTCAGAAACAATAGGACGGACGCTTCTCACGTCTCGTCCGTCGATGCGTCGGCCGGTGTCGAGAATATTCCAACGGACAATCCGAGCTTCAATGCTCTTGAAGACATTGGCGACCTGCTGCTTGGGGTATGGCGGGTTCTCCGCCCCTTCGGGGCAGAAGTGCGCCAGCACCTTGGCTTTGGCCGTGTCCAATGAAGCATGGCGCTGCTGTTTATCGGCAACGGCGTACGCGGCGCGAAGATCCTGCTCGATGAAGGCGAGCATGTCCTTCTCCAGCGCGCTGGTGTCGGGGACCTGCAGCTCGCGTGGTTCCTTCGCCGCCTTCTCCGCAAGCTTGATGATGGCATCAATCACCGGCTGAAAGTGCCGATGCCCGAACATCACGGCACCGAGCATGAGTTCCTCGGTCAGCTCCTTCGCCTCCGATTCGACCATCAACACAGCATCCTGAGTACCGGCCACGACCAGGTCGAGCTGACTCTCGGTCATCTCATCGAGCTGCGGGTTGAGCACATATTCGTGGTTGATGAAGCCGACGCGCGCCGCGCCGATCGGTCCCATGAAGGGTGCGCCGGACAACGTCAGCGCGGCCGACGCGGCAATCATGGCCAAAATGTCCGGGTCGTTCTCGAGATCATGCGAAAGCGTGGTCACGATGACCTGCGTCTCGCAGCGCCAGCCCTCGGCGAAGAGCGGCCGCACCGGGCGATCAATCAAGCGCGAGACCAGGGTCTCCTTTTCGGTGGGGCGGCCTTCGCGTTTGAAATAGCCGCCGGGAATGCGCCCGGCTGCGTAGAACTTTTCCTGGTAATCGACGGTCAAGGGCAGGAAGTCGACACCTTCCCTGGGTTCTTTCGCGGCTACGACCGTCGCCAGTACGCGTGATTCGCCGTAACTGGCGATCACCGCGCCGTCGGCTTGTCGCGCGATCTTGCCGGTCTCTAGGACGAGCTTGCGCCCTCCCCACTCGAGTTCAACGCGATGAATATCAAACATTGCGATTGTCTTTCATTGTTTTTGCGAAGATGCAAAAGCCGCAAGCCAGGCGGCGAGATGCTGCGAAACCCGGCGGTGCCGCCGTCCAACACAGCATGCGGCAAACCTGCCATGGCTTTCCACCTCCCGTTCAACGGGACGAGCAATCCTGTTGCTCGTCTTGCCAAAATCGGCAGCAACTCGCTGCCGGATGAACCGTGGACAGATCAGGTCTCCAATTGCAACGCGCATCGCGCGCGAGCTCAGCGGCGAATACCAAGCCGCTCGATCAGCGCCTTGTAACGTGCATTGTCGATCCGCGCGAGATAATCGAGCAGTTGGCGTCGCTGCGATACGAGCTTAAGCAATCCACGCCGGGAGTGATTGTCCTTGACATGCGTTTTGAAGTGCTCGGTGAGGCTATTGATGCGCTCCGAAAGGATCGCCACCTGCACCTCCGGCGAGCCGGTATCGCCTGCCTTGGTCGCATACGTCTTGATGACTTCAGCCTTGCGGCCTGCTGCTATCGACATCGGGTGTCCTGTTCCTGTTAAGGGGTTAAGTTGGTTAAGCGGCCGGTGCCGGGATGTCGTCCAGCACGGTCGTCCTAATCATGAAACGCGGGCCATGGCCCGCGCAAGCCGCGCAATATAGCAAATCCGACCGGGAAGCCAGCGAAATTATGCCGCTGCGGAACAGTGAAGCTGCTCTTTTGCCCCTGATACCCGGCGTGGCTGCTGGCGCGTGAGAGATTCGCACGGATTGGAGCCTCACGTTCGGCGCAGATTGAAAATGCGCCGCGGCCGAACTTCCCCCTTGTCCACCTCTGCAAGCGCAAGCAGCGCTCCCTGGGCCAAAACCGATATCCAGCCCCGTAGGACCGGCGCGTCCCGTCCCCGCAACAGCACCCCTTGACCGCGTGCGAGCCGGCCTGCATCGGCGGAGTTGACGTGCAGCGTCGGCAAGCCGGCGAGTCCCGCCTCGACCGGCAGGAGGCAAGGGGGCTGGCCTCCGCTTGGCTCCTCGTGCTGCAGCGCTCTCAATCCGATGGCACGACCTTCATCGAATGGTCCGACCGCCGTTCGCCGCAGCGCCGCGACATGGCCGTAGCAGGCCAAGCATCGACCTATGTCGCGCGCCAGTGCCCGAATGTAGGTTCCCTTGCCGCATTCGGCCCTGAGGATCGTCTGATCGGGATCGGGCATCGACAGGAGCTCGAGACAATGGACTTCCACCGGACGTGGCGCGAGCTCCAGGATCTCGCCCTCGCGCGCGATGTCGTACGCACGCTCGCCTGCAATCTTTATGGCGGAGAAACGCGGTGGGACCTGTTCCAGCGAGCCGGTGAAACGCGGCAGAAGCGCTCGAATGCTCTCGGCGCCGGGACGCTCGCGCGAGCTTGCAGTAACGCGGCCCTCGGCGTCGTCAGTATCCCGCTCCTCCCCCCACCGCACGGTAAAAACGTAGGTTTTTCGACCCTCCATTACAAAGGGAACTGTCTTGGTGGCCTCTCCAAGTGCGATCGGCAGAACGCCGGAGGCAAGCGGATCCAGGGTGCCGGCGTGGCCGGCACGTTTGGCGTGAAATAGTCTTTTGACCGCGCTGACGGCATGTGTCGAAGTCATTCCCACGGGCTTGTCGAGCACGAGCCAGCCGTGCACATCGCGCCGCTCGCGCTTACCTTTGGGACGCTCGATCGGATTCTCCGTGCCCAGCGCGTCAACTCTTGTCATCGGCGGGCTTGTGGAGGTCGCGCTGGACGGCCGACGTACGCAAAAGCCGCTCAATTCGATCGGCCTCGTCAAATCTCGGATCGATTGCGAACCTGATTTCGGGGGCAAATTTCAAGTTGATGCGCCGGGCAATCTCGCCGCGCAGAAATCGTTTGTTGCGATCCAACGCCGCAGTCACGAGCTCGATGTCCTGGCCGCCCAGGGACATCACATAAATGGTTGCCACACGCAGGTCGGCAGTCATGCGCACTTCGGATACCGTTATCAAATGGCCTTCGATCACGGGATCATGCACTTCGCCGCGAGCAAATAGGTCAGCAAGCACGTGTCGCACCAGCTCACCCACGCGCAACTGCCGTTGCGAGAGCCCTGGTTCAGCCTTCGCTCGATGGTGGCGAGTCATCAGAGGGTGCGTTGCACCGTCTCCGTGCGGAAGCATTCGATTACGTCGCCGATCCGCATGTCCTGGTAGTTCTCAAACGCCATTCCGCATTCCTGGCCGGCGACAACTTCTCGCGCGTCGTCCTTGAATCGCTTGAGCTGGGACAGCTTGCCCTCGTGCACGACTACATTGTCGCGCACCAGCCTGACATTTGCGCCGCGCTCGACTACCCCTTCGGTCACACGGCATCCCGCAACATTCCCGACCTTCGAGACCTTGAAGATTTCCAGAATGACGGCGCTGCCGAGTGTGGTCTCGCGGACGGCCGGTGCAAGCAGGCCGGACATCGCTTTCTTCACGTCGTCGACGAGATCGTAGATGACGTTGTAGTAGCGGATCTCGATGCCGGCGCGCTCGGCTGCCTCGCGCGCCTCCTTGTGTGCGCGCACATTGAAACCGATGATCGCTGCACCGGATGCTTCCGCCAGCGTGACGTCGGATTCCGTGATGCCGCCGACACTGCCGTGCAGCACTCGCGCCGCGACCTCATTGGTGCCGAGCTTCTCGAGAGCGCCGGAAATGGCCTCGAGGGAGCCCTGCACGTCCGCTTTGATCACGAGCGGGAATTCCTTCCGTCCGGCGCTCTTGAGCTGCGTCATCATTTGCTCAAGGGAGCCGCGCATTCCGGTCGCGCGGGCGGCAAGCTTGTCCCGCTTCTGCCGGGCGCGATAATCGGTCACCTCGCGCGCCCGGGCCTCGCTGTCGACGACGGCCAAGCGATCCCCCGCTTCCGGGATGCCGTTAAACCCGAGCACCTCGACTGGCGTCGACGGCCCAGCCGTATTCACCGGTTGGCCTGCATCCGACATCAGGGCGCGAACGCGACCCCACTCGGCTCCAGCAACGACAATGTCACCCGTACGCAGCGTCCCGCGTTGCACCAGCACGCTGGCTACCGGTCCACGTCCGCGATCAAGCTTCGCCTCGATCACAGTGCCTTCTGCCGGGCGATTCGGGTTGGCCTTGAGATCGAGAATCTCCGCCTGCAGGCCGATTGTCTCCAAGAGCTTTTCGATGTTGAGCTTCTTGGTTGCCGAGACTTCCACATCGAGAACATCCCCGCCCAGGGATTCCACCTGGATTTCATGTGCCAGCAGCTCGTTTCGTACCCGCTCAGGCTTGGCATCCGGCCGGTCGATCTTGTTGATAGCAACGATCATGGGCACCCGGGCGGCTTTGGCGTGATTGATGGCCTCGACCGTCTGCGGCATCACTCCGTCATCGGCTGCAACCACCAGGACCACGATATCAGTCACTCGGGCGCCCCGCGCACGCATGGCGGTGAAGGCCGCATGACCGGGCGTATCGATAAAAGCGATCTTGCTGCCCGATGGAGCGGTCACCTGGTACGCGCCGATGTGCTGGGTAATGCCTCCCGCCTCGCCGGCGGCGACCTCGGTGGAGCGAATGGCATCAAGCAGAGAGGTCTTGCCATGATCGACGTGGCCCATGACGGTTACGACGGCCGGGCGCGGCAATAGCGCGGAGGGATCATCCGTGACGTCGAAGAGTCCCTCTTCCACGTCGGATTCTGCCACCCGTTTTACGGTGTGCCCGAGTTCCTCGGCGAGCAGTTGGGCTGTATCCGCGTCAATCACGTCGTTGATCTGGGCCATGTGACCCTGTTTCATCAACAGCTTGATCACGTCGACCGCACGTTCGGCCATGCGATTGGCAAGCTCCTGGATTGTGATGGTTTCGGGGATCGTAACTTCCCGAATGAGCTTCTCTTTCGGTTCGTCGGCTGTTTGCCCTTTCAGCCGCTGGACCCGACGACGGAAGGCCGCGACCGATCGTTCGCGCTCTTCATCGGCGCTGAGGGCGGTGACCACTGTCAAGCGGCCGCGGGTCTTCTGAGCGGTGCCGCGCGCGGGTTTCGGCGCGGGGGTCGCTCGCCCGGCGCCGGCGCCGCGTCGCGCCCGCGGTGCCTCCTCCTCATCGGGCTCAAGCGCCGGCCGCCCAGCCAAGGGCTTCGCCTGTGTTGCTTCATCACCGAAGCGCTTTTTCGCCTCCTGCTCCGCTTTGAGCTTCGTCTCCAGCTCATGCTTGCGGCGGCGATCTTCCTCAGCTTTGCGAGCTTCCGCGGCATCGCGCTCGGTGCGCTCCGCCGTTTCACGGCTTTTTCGGAGCAGAGCCTCCTCTTCGGCAATTTTGCGCTCTTCTGCTTCGCGCATGCGGGCATCGCCCAGAGCACGGGCACGAGCCGTACGCTCCTCGTCGGTGAGCGTGCGCAGCACTACTCCGGACGGTTTGGGCGCAGCCGCTGGCGTCGCCGTGGCTGGGGGGGCAGCGGGCGTGATCGCAACGGCCGGGGACGCTGCTGCATTGCGCTTGGCCGGCGCCGCCGGCATGGCCGTTTCAGCCCTTGCTCGGGTTGGTATTCGACTTTTGACCTTCTCAACAACGACCGCCTTGCTGCGGCCGTGGCTGAAACTCTGGCGCACCACGCCCTGCTCGACCCCTCGTCCCTTCAAGGTCAGGGTCTTGGTCGCAGCCACGCTCAGCTTTTTTTCGCTAGTCTTTTCCGTTGTTTCAGCCATTCCTATCGATCCAACTCAACCATCGTCGGCTTGCCGCGACCCTCGCCTCTCGAAGCTCGACGACCCCTCTCCTTGGTCGATGCAAGCAAGCCATATTTGGCTATGGCACCCTCACCTGCCATAGCCCCAGTCCGGAAACCATCCAGTCGCGCAGCGCGCGCCAGGAAGGTTCCAGTCTCAGAACTGGCAAGCAGGCCTGCATGTATCACATTTGACCGCCCGAATGCCAAATCCAATTGCGCCGAGGTGAACCCATGCAATACCGCGGGGCACGCCGCCCCAGGTCCAAGTGCCCCGTCGAGTTTCTTGACGCCTTCCGCCGAAGCCTCGACGGCATGCAGGACCGCAACGGCCGTACCCTGCGCGAGCGCTGCCTCCACGCGGCCGAACCCAATCATGGCCTTGCCAGCCTTGTGGCAGATTGCGAGCGCATCGAGTGCCGCTCGTTGCAGTAATCCTTCAGTCAGCGCGACGAGGCCATCCGGCACGCAAACCTGGTGTTTGAAGCTGCGCTCGAAGCTCTTCCGGTCGATCGCAAGCTGGAGCGCTTGCCGGGTGCCGGTGATCCAGACTCCTCGGCCCGGAAGCTTGCGTTTCAGATCGGGAAGGACGGTATGGTCGGGACCGGTGACGAAACGGATCATGCCATCAACCGGCTTTACCTCGCCGGTCGCAGCGCAAAGCCGTTCCATGCCCGCAGCTCGCGTGCGCACCGCCATGTCCCTGTCGCTTTCGCCCGCGATCAACATCGAGCTCTTGTTACGACTGCGCCATGACCGCTTCGGCCGGGATCTCTTCTGACGTGACAAGATCTTCTTCCTTGATCCAGCCTGCCTTCACGCGGGCCTGCATAATCAGCGTTTCCGCCTCCTCGCGCGAAAGATCGAAGCCGTCGAGAATGCCTGGATTGCGTGTCAGCTCCCCGTCCTTGCGCTCGCTCCAGCCGACGAGGTCGTCCGTGGCGCAACCTGCCAAATCTTCGATGGTCTTGACGTCGTTCTCGCCCAGTACCACCAACATGGCGGTCGTGATCCCCGGAATTTCTTTCAGGTCGTCGGCAACTCCGAGTTCCTGGCGTGCAGCATCGAGCTCGGCCTCTTCCTTCGCCAGGTACTCCTGGGCACGTGCCTGGAGTTCTTGCGCAGTGTCCTCGTCGAATCCCTCGATCGCGGCGAGCTCCTTCTCATCCACCATCGCAAGCTCCTGGACCGAGTTGAAACCCTCCGAAGCGAGCAATTGGCCCACCACCTCATCGAGGTTCAGGGCATCGACAAAGAGCTTTGTGCGCTTCTCGAATTCAGCTTGACGGTGCTCGGATTCCTCCTGCTCGGTTACGATATCGATGTCCCAACCGGTTAGCTGGGACGCAAGCCGCACATTCTGCCCGCGCCGACCGATCGCAAGCGAAAGCTGCTGATCAGGCACTACCACTTCCATGCGCTGGCGCTCCTCGTCCAGCACCACCTTTGCCACCTCGGCAGGGGCGAGCGCATTGACTACGAAATTGGCAGGGTCCGCCGTCCACGGAATGATGTCGATCTTCTCGCCTTGAAGCTCGTTGACTACCGCCTGGACACGCGAGCCGCGCATCCCCACGCAGGCGCCCACCGGATCGACCGAGGAGTCGCGGGAGATGACGGCGATCTTGGCGCGCGAGCCTGGGTCGCGTGCAACCGCCTTCACCTCCACAATACCGTCGTAGATTTCAGGCACCTCCTGCGCGAACAGCTTGGCCATGAATTGCGGGTGAGTGCGGGAGAGGAAAATCTGCGGACCGCGCGGCTCCCGGCGCACGTCGTAGATAAAGGCCCGGATACGGTCCCCATTCCGGAAGGTTTCTCGCGGCAGCAATTCGTCTCGACGCACGATCGCCTCACCGCGACCGAGGTCAACGACGACGTTGCCATATTCGACGCGCTTGACGATGCCATTGACGATGTCGCCAATGCGGTCCTTGTACTCCTGATACTGTCTATCTCGCTCGGCTTCACGCACCTTCTGAACAATCACCTGCTTTGCTGATTGGGCGGCAATTCGGCCATATTCCAGCGGCGGCAACGGTTCGGCAATAAAGTCGCCGACCTGAGCAGCGGGATTGCGCTTCTTGGCGTCCTCCAGAGAAATTTGCGTCGCATCGTTGTCGACCTGATCCGCCACCAGCAATAATCGCGACAGCCGCATTTCGCCCGTCTTGGGATTGATCTCGGCGCGGACTTCCGTCTCGCTGCCGTAGCGCGAGCGCGCCGCCTTCTGGATGGCGTCTTCCATCGCTGCAATGACAATTCCTCGATCAATTGCTTTCTCGCGCGCTACTGCGTCGGCGATCTGCAACAGTTCCAGCCGGTTCGCACTCACGGCCATGTTCATTCTCCTTCGTTCTCGCTTGCAGACGACCCCGTAACGGTTCGGGAATCGAACTCCTTCCCTTTGCTGGGAACGCTTTGCTCGCGCGGCATGTAGTCCAGTCGGGCCGCATGTTTCAGGCCACGCGCCGGCCAATGACGGCCGCGCCCTTCCTCGCGCGCGGCGCGTTCAAGGGCTTTCCCCCGCCTGAGCGATTCCGCGACAAGCGCGTCGGTCAGCACCAGCTTGGCTTCCGCCATCTCGTCTAGCCGCAGCAGCACGTCACCGGGCTCGTCCGGCGCTATATCTTCACGGCGCATGCGGGCGCAGTCGCCCTCGGTGCCGGTCAGCACCCCGCGGAAGCGTCGGCGCCCCTCGACTGGGATCGCCATCTCCACCTTTATGCTGTAGCCGACATAGCGTTCGAAATCCGAGCGACTCACCAGAGGTCGATCCAAGCCCGGCGATGATACTTCGAGCCGGTAGGAACGCTCGATCGGATCCTGGACATCGAGCAGGGGCGAAAGCGCCCGCGATACCCGTTCGCAGTCCTCGACAGTCATGGTCCCGTCGCGCCGTTCGGCCATGACCTGGAGAGTGCAGCCGTCAAGCCCCAAAACCTTCACACGAACAAGTCGATAGCCCAAACCGGCCAGCACCGGCTCGACGATTTGCGCCACTCGCGCTGCCAACCCCTGCTCGACGATCAATCGGGGCTCGGCATCGGCCTCAGGCATTTCGACTGGTTGCGTCATCGAGCGTTACTCAGGGCTGGTTCAGCTCGCGGTTGCGTCCCGTCAGCCACGCGTCCGATGGGTAACAAAAAAGAGCGGGCCCCGGGGGAACCCACTCTCAAAGGCCGACCGAACTTATTCCGATCGTTATGAGATATCCAGCAACTGGACGAGCGAAATATAGCGATTTTCGAGGCGGATGCAAGGCCCGGTACTGCCCCTGTCGGTACTGCCCCGACCAACCCCGCGGGAAAACCCTGCCGTCGCGGAACGCACGAGGGGGAGGGCTGTCGGGAGGGGGAGTGCCCGGTTAATGATCCGGTAACTAACTTTTCCTTCAGACTCGTTACTTAGCTTCTGACACTGTGGACCCATTCACGTTTTCACTCCATGGGGCCTACTGGTGTTTGCGATGCCTCGTGCTTCACTCATTCCGGAACTGGAGGACGTGATCCAGCGTGGCTCCTCTGCCCGGCGAGGCGAGACCCTCAGGCGCATCACGGATCTTTTTAGCGATGGCGCCAGCAAGTTGAACGAGAGTCACGTTCAGCTGTTCGACGACGTGTTCTGTCGCTTGGCTGCCGAGGTCGACGCGAATGTTCGCGCAGAGCTTTCCGCTCGGGTCGCGGTCCTCGGCAACGCACCGCGAGAATTGATCCGCTGCTTGGCAAAGGACGACGATGCGGCCGTCGCACGCGCCGTCCTCAGGCGCTCGCAGCGGCTCGAGGAGAGCGATTTGGTCGAGGTCGCTGAGACCAAGAGCCAAGCGCATCTGCTCGCGCTTTCTAAGCGCAAATTCCTCCCGGAACCGGTAATGGACATCCTGGTTCGACGCGGCGAACAGGCCGTTTTGCGCAGCCTCGCTGAGAACTTGGATGCGCGGTTATCAGATGCGCACTTTACGGCGCTGGTGGAAAGGGGAGACTACGACAGCGTACTCGCGGAGAAGGTCGGACTGCGTCCCGACGTCCCGCCGAGGCTGTTCCGCGACCTCCTGCTGCGCGGCCCGCAGGCGCTGCAGCAGCGATTGCTGGCATTGGCAAAGCCGGAGATTCGATCGGAGATCGTCCGTGTATTGGCGGAAGCCTCCGCGGGGGCCGCGGCTGAGACCGTCCAACGGGATTATACGAACGCACATCGAAAGATTCTGGAACTGAGCGAACAGGGCAAGCTTGATGAAACTATGCTCGTTGAATTTGCCAAGTCCGGCCACTCCGAAGATATGATTGCGGCGCTTTCCTTCTCATGCGCGGTGCCGATCGATGTCGTAGAACGGCTCATGGCCGCGGAGCGGCCCGATCCCGTCCTCATCCTCTGCAAGTCGGCAGGTTGGGGCTGGCCGACGGTCAAGGCTATCCTGGAAACGATGCCTCAATGTTGCGGATTGTCCAGCCGCGATCTCGATACGGCCTATGAGAATTTCGAGCGCCTTTCGCCGACAACTGCGCAACGCGTGACGCGGTTCTGGCAGGTGCAGCACTGGCAGCGGACATCATGCGCAGAATGAGGTCCTCCGAAAGGTCAGATAGCAGGGCGCACGACCTTCCCGTCGCGCTTTTTTTTCATAGCGTGTGCCGGCAAAGCCAGGCCACGGTCGTCGCCAGTCGTCCGCGCAGACCGCGGTCCATTCAAAATCCCTGGACCGAAGCATGTGCCTGAGAGTCCAATCGGCGTAATCCGAAATGTCGGTTGCGAAGCGAAACTCGCCACCCGGACGCAAGGCGGATGCGATCGCGACAATCTTATCGTCTTGCACAAAACGGCGCTTCCAATGGCGGCGTTTAGGCCACGGGTCGGGATAGAGAAGATCGACCCGGCCCAGGCACGCGCGAGGAAGCCAGTCCAGCAGCTCCATGGCATCGCCGTGATGGAGACGGATGTTGGAGAACGATTGCGCAGCGATTGCGGCCAGGGCCTTCGCCATTCCGTTGACAAAGGGTTCGACGCCGAGAATGCCGGTCTGCGGATGCGCCAGCGACTGACCGATCATGTGTTCGCCCCCGCCGAAGCCGATCTCCAGCCACACGTCCTCAACCGGACACGGAAACAAGGAAGCTAAATCAGTTGGCCGGGTCGAGAGGTCGAGCGCCAGCCGCGGCAGCAGTGTCTCCATCAAAGCCGCATGCCGCGCCGTCAGCTTGTGCCCTTTACGCCGGCCGAAGACAGCGCGGCGGCTCTTCGAGTTGGCGTCCCTCGGCATGGCCGGGGGGACTAGGCCACGATTGCCGGCTAGTCGAGCAATCGTGAGACTACGAAAATCAGGCATCCGACACATGCGCCGACGAGCGTGCCATTCATCCGGATATATTGAAGATCGCTACCGACCACGAGCTCGAGACGATCAGTCAGCATTTTTGCGTCCCAGCGGCGCACGACGTCGGCAATGAACGAGCCGATCTCGCCACGCCATGACATCAGGGAAAGGGCCAAGTGCTCGGCGGCGCTGTCGATATGCCGCTGCATGACCTCATCGGTTGCAAGCGCGTGAGCGACGATCGAGATCGGTTTGGCAAGGGCAAGCTGAAGGCGCGATGATGGCTGCGCCAGGTCATCGAGTGTCTTCTGGGCGAGCTCATCCGCGACCGATCTCAGCCACGCCTGTGCTTCGGGATGGGCGAGCAGCCGCTGCACTCCGCCGTTGATCCGCTCGCGCTTCTCCGAGGACTCGAGCAATTCATTGACGAGGCCGTCGATCACCTCGCGGAATCTCGTGGATGCTTCGCTGCTGGGTTTTCGCAGCCCGTCGAGGAGCTCGAGCATGCCGTTCACAAGCGCTGCAGCTACCCGACGATCGATCGCTTTCGGAATCCACCAGCGGCTATGCTGGCTGACGAGCTCGTCGATCCTGTTGCGATTCTTCTTGAGCCATCGACTGGCGACCTCTATGGCGTGCTCGAAGAGAATGTCGGTCTCTCCGCTTGCCGTCAGGACGCGGATGCCGCGCGTGATCAAAGGTGCAAAATCCGTCTGGCGCAGCTGTGCCCCCAGCGTTCGCTGCAGAAAATCGTGCAGGTCACGGTTGCGCAGCGAATGAATCAGGTAGGGAAGCACCGCTCCGATGCTGCGTGCGATCAGCGGAGCCGTCGCAGGTGCCGCAAGCCAAGCTGCAACCCGCCGTCCGACCTCCATTTGCCGCAGCTTGATCACAAGGGCTTCCGGGGTCAGGAAGTTGCGTTCGACAAACCGTCCAAGAGTCCGGCCGATGCGATCCTTGTTGCTGGGAACGATCGCAGTGTGGGGGATAGGCAATCCCAGCGGATGACGAAAAAGGGCCGTCACAGCGAACCAATCGGCGAGGCCACCAACCATCCCCGCCTCGGCCCCGGACTGGATAAGCAGGATGGTGAAACCAGGCTCAGGCACCATTCGCGTGGCCACAAATATGCCCCCCATGGCTACGAGCAGGGCGGTAGCAACAATACGATTCCGCCGCAGGCGCAGGCGAGCAGCTTCATCGGACCCATCGCTGAGCAGCGGGAGGGGAGCGCTTGCCAATTCTTTTACGCGCGAAGAAGGAGCCTCAAAGTTCATGCACGCTCACACGCATCGATGTCCCGCCACGCTGTTTCACGCGCACACGGCTCGCGGCCAGCGGCCGCCCGCGCCAAGGTGAGCATGCGAATGGCGGCACGCCTCGGCTAGAAATCGCCATCTTCCGGGTGTTTTGCAAGCGCCCGCCGGGCCGCAGCATCTCGATCTTCCTCTCTGCGCCGCCCTGCTCAAGGTGAAAGCGGCCTTCTGCTGCACCGGCACGTGTCGCGCGCCCGCATGCCAGCTATCCGCCTGGCTAGCGAGTCTTGTTTTCGCTTGCAGTCTTTTATAGGTGAGGGCTCCTGTGATTGGCTTGGAATAACGTTTAGTGGTCGTACATGACGGTACTGCAAAGCCCCAGCGTCCGGGTCAACGCGCTTATCGGAACCGGGCATTTCCTGTCGCACTTTTACCAGCTGTGCCTGCCGCCGATGTTCCTGGCCTGGCAGTCCAGCTTCGCTGTCTCTTTTACTGAGCTCGGTCTCTCGATTGCTCTGATGTCCTGCGCTGCGGCAGTGTTGCAGACACCCGTTGGCTTTCTGGTGGACCGCTACGGGGCCCGCCGCTTCCTTGTGTGCGGCTCTCTCCTGATGGCATTGTCCATCTCGGCCTTGGCCTTTGCTACGGCGTATTGGCAGGTTTTGCTTCTTTGCCTGCTGTCCGGCGTCGGCAATTCGGTGATCCACCCGACCGATTACGCAATTCTCAGTGCGTCGGTGGAGCGCAGCCAGATGGGCCGTTCGTTTGCGCTCCATACGTTCAGCGGCAATCTGGGCTCAGTGTTCGCGCCGCCGGTGACGGCAGCACTGAGCTTCCTGCTGGGCTGGCGCAGCACTCTGCTCGTGCTCGGATTGCTCGGTATCCCGCTGGTGCTCGTCATTCTTTGGCAGAGTGCAATCCTGCGCGAGCAAGCTCACCGGCGCAACGCTCATCGCGGCTCCGTATTGCGCGGCGGCACTCTGCTCATGACGAGACCGATGCTGCTTTTCTTCGGATTTTTCCTGCTGACGGCGATTGCAACCGGAGGGATCCAGTCGTGGTTGATTCCGGTACTGCACGACGTGCACGGCCTTGGAATCGAAGTCGCATCGCTTGCGCTCACGGGTTTCATGGCTGGGGCGGCCAGCGGCGTTCTGGTAGGAGGATGGGTAGCGGATCGGAGCGATCGTCACCTGGCCTTTACCGCGATTTTGACTATCGCGGCGGCTGCGCTCCTGCTGCTGATCTCGTTCAAGACCATGGGCGAGGTCACCACGCTCGGCGTGCTGTTCGCGGCCGGTCTGCTCATAGGAGCAAGCCGCACGCCACGCGACGTAATGCTCAAGGACGCATCGCCGCCGGATCAGATCGGGAAGGTGTTCGGATTCGTCAGCGCCGGCCTGCCGCTGGGGGGCGCGCTGGCGCCCGTTCCGTTCGGCTATCTGTTCGACCAAGGTCGGCCCGATCTGGTCCTGGTGCTGGTCGCTTTCGTCTTGCTCGCCAGCCTGCTGTGCGTGGGAACGGCGCGCGCGACATCCGAGCGCAACGCGCTTGTGGCCCCGGCTGAGTGACGGGCCAGTTGGGGTCGCGCTGAGCGTTCAGCTCAGGGCTCGTTTGAGCGGGTCGGCCAGATCGGTCCTTTCCCAGGAAAATCCGCCATCCTTCTCCGATACCCGGCCGAAGTGCCCGTAAGCCGCGGTCCGCCGATAGATTGGCCGGGAGAGCTTGAGCGCGCGCCGGATGCTTGTGGGCCGAAGGGAAAATATCTCCGGCAACAGGTTCTCGATTTTTCTCTCATCGACCGTACCGGTGCCGTGGAGATCGACCAGCAGGGACATGGGATCGGCGACGCCAATCGCATAGGCGATCTGAATTGTGCAGCGCTCTGCCAGACCGGCCGCCACGACGTTCTTCGCCAGGTATCGCGCCGCGTAAGCGGCCGACCGATCAACCTTGGTCGGGTCCTTGCCGGAAAAAGCCCCGCCGCCATGGGGCGCATAGCCTCCATAGGTATCTACGATGATCTTGCGCCCGGTCAGACCGCAATCCCCATCCGGGCCGCCAACGACGAAGTTGCCTGTAGGATTGACCAGGAAGTCGCCTGCTCGTTTCGGCATCCAACCCTCCGGAAGCGCAGAGGCAACGGTGTCCCCGATCATCTCCTTGACCATGCTGGGGGTGTATTTTTTTCCGTTGCGGGTCTCGGGGTTATGCTGGCTTGACACGACGACCTTGGTGCAACCGACCGGCTTGCCGTTCACGTATTGCACGGTGACTTGACTTTTTGAATCGGGCTGCAGATCAAATAGTTGCTGGGAGCGGCGCCGCTCCGACATGAGTTTCAAGATCTTGTGGGCGAAGTATATCGGCGCGGGCATAAACGAGCCCTTCTCGTAGACCTCGCTTTCGGTGCAGGCAAAACCGAACATCATGCCCTGATCGCCCGCGCCCTCCTGCTCTTCCCCTTTCTTTTTCCTGGCATCGACGCCCATGGCGATATCGGGCGACTGCCCATGCAGCAGCACCTCGATCTCGGCCCCGTCATAGGAAAAGCCCTCCTGGTCGTAACCGATATCGCGCACGACGTCGCGGGCGATCTCGGCGATCATTTCGCGGTTGACGACGGCGTGATTGCGATATTTCTTGAAAATGGGTGCTTGGCCGCGCGCCTCGCCGGCAATGACGATCTTATTGGTCGTGCACAAGGTCTCGCAGCCCAGCCGGGTATTCACCTTGCTGTCATCGGCGATGCCGAGCTTGAGATCGTTCTGGATGAACGCATCGAGGATGGCATCCGAAATTTGATCGCAGACCTTGTCCGGATGTCCCTCGGAAACGGACTCGCTGGTGAAAAGATAATTGGCGCGCGACACTGAAAAGCTCCCCTGGCAGGCACGGCGACCGCGCCTGTGGCACTGCCTTTGTTGCAGCGCCGGAGAATGGGGTCAAGATATGCGCGAGCATCGCGAGGGCTTGCGTGGCGCGCAGGCTCTCCAACAGGTGGAAAACGGTTATGCGGCTTACGCTTTCAGCGCTCGCCCTTTCCGGCGATTTCCTCGACGAGGTCAACGATCCGGCGCCTGAGCTTGGGTTCCTTGATGCGCGTGAACGCCCGGGTGAGGGACAGTCCTTCCGACGTGGCGAGAAAATCCGACACGTAGCTGGGGGAGACAGCGTCCTTGGCTGCGCCGCCGGCAACATGCACGTTCGGAGCACCCTCAAAGAAAAACTCCACCGGGACCTGGAGAATGTTGGAGATCTGCTGGAGCCGGCTCGCGCCGATCCGGTTTGTGCCCTTCTCGTACTTTTGGACCTGCTGAAATGTAAGCCCGAGCGCATCCCCGAGTTTCTCTTGGCTCATGGAAAGCATCATGCGGCGCATGCGCACCCGGCTTCCCACGTGCTTGTCAATCGGGTTGGGGGACTTCTTGGCAGCCATAGCAAATGCTCTCCTCATTGTGCCGTAATACCAGCATCGCAACCGGTTAAGATTGAACCCTCAGCGACTCTCCAATCATCGGTCGATAGAAATGGGTACTCGCAGCGGTAAGTGTTCATGCCGGCGGGCGAGAACGCAATCGTTTTTCGCGGGCAAATAGTAGCACCCCGCGCCGATGGTGAAAATGCGATCGTGCGGCTTGGTAAGGATTAAGGAGGTCTTTACCGACTGTTCAGGATGTACATGCGCAGAACGCTGATCTGTCCTGCGATGGCATCATCGGCGCGCTTTGCGAGAGAGCATGACAACCACAAACCCAAATGCGAGCACCGCCCCAACTGTCCGGTCGCCTGTACGCGCATATGGAGTGGCTGCGATGCTATGCGGCAGCGGGGAATCAAGCACCCCCTGCTCGCCGAGCGGTAGCGACGTAGTGACGCGTCCGAACGGGTCGACAACCGCAGAAATCCCGGTATTCGCCGCCCGCACCAACGGCAGACCTTCCTCTATGGCTCGTATCCTGGCTTGCTGGAAATGCTGCTGCGGTCCGGCACTGAGACCGAACCAGCCGTCATTGGTCACATTGAGCATCCACCCTGGCCGCTCGCCGCTGCCCGACACGATGGGCCAACCGACATAGCGGCCCAAGTGCTCGTACGCCCAGCCCACGCGCTCGGCGTGCGGCACGGCGTCGCCTGGGAAGATGATCTCGTAGCAGACCAGCGGCAGGAAGTCCGGTGCACCAGGGACGTGCTGATTCAGCCGCCGATTACCGGCAATGAACCCACCCCGGAGCTTGGTGAGCTGCCGCAGCCCCAAACGTTCCAGCACGCCCTGAAACGGCAAATATTCGCCAAACGGCACAAGATGCACCTTGTCGTACACAGAGAGAATTGAGCCATCGTGTCCGATCACGTAAACGGAGTTGTAGGCGCGAGTGACTGACGCATTCGGCCGGGTATCGGGCGGGCGGATACCACCGGTGATCAAGACGGTATTGGGTTCCAGCAGCGCAGCGATCCGGACCAGCGCACCTGCTTCCCGCGTGAGAAAGAAGGGGAATGCGGATTCTGGCCAGATCAGGTGGGTGACGTCGCGCACGCCTCTCGATTGCGGATCGGTCGAGCCCCTTGACAAATCAATGTACCGGCTCAGGACCTGCTGCCTGCGAGAGTAGTTGAATTTTTCGTCCTGCTGCAGATTGGGCTGAATGACGCGCAACCGAACATCGCTGACAAAAGCGGTCTCGTTCTGGGCGAGACGAACGGCCCCAAATGTTGTCAAGGCGATCATGGCCGCCGCCGCAAGCCCAACGGCGAGCCATGGCTCTCTGGTCTCGGCCTTTTCGTCTGCGAGCACCGCGGGCGCCCCATAGATCGCAATTGCAGCAAACGTCAGGCCCCAGATCCCCACCACGGCGGCGCCTTGGGCGAGCCAGAGCGGGGAGGCAAGCAGGTATCCGAATGTGTTCCAGGGAAAACCGCTGAAGAGGTGGCCGCGCAGCCACTCGGCTGCGGTCATGGCGACGGCAAGGGCGAGGATCCGGGTTGCGCCGCGTGTCCAGATCAGTCGAGCAAAGGCAAAACCCAATGCCGTCCACAGGGCGAGCCCGGCGGGGAGCGCAATCACCGCCACTGGAAGAAGCCAACCGAACGTCTTCGCATCGACCAGAAACGCATTGCCAACCCAGTAGAGGCCAGTAAGAAAATAACCGAATCCAAACCACCAACCTGCGCCGCCAGCAGCAAAGGCAGCGTGGATTCGATTCCCGGCCGCGCCGTCTATCAGCCAAACGATTACCGGAAAGGTGGTGAACGGGATCAGCCAGCCCACCATCTCGGCAGGCCTAAAGCCCAGGATCAACAATGGCAGCGCAGAGCCCGCGCCGGCGAAGAACGCGATCATGACGCGGCGCCAGCCCCAAGCTAGGACAACGCGGTGCGCCACTCTGGTTAGCTTCACGGGCGACGGGCGGACTTCAGGGGCGGGGCGTTCGGCGCGGGGAGTCCTCTCGCCAGGTCGGAGCTGGACAGCGGAGTGGAAGGTGCTGCTTGCGCGGGATGAGGCTCGGCCGGTTCTTGCGCTGCGGCCTGCTTGCCGTTGGCTTTATCCAGACCGCGATAGATCCGCAGCTTTTTTAGCCGGCGCGGATCGGCGTCGAGGATCTCCAACTCGAACGGGCCCGGCCCTGGCACCAGCTCGCCGCGCACCGGCACTCGCCCAATCCGGGTCATGACGTAACCTGCCAGCGTATCCACCTCGTTGGCTACTTCTCCTGCATCGAACTCCGGGCCCACCATCGCGGTGACGTGTTCGAGGCTGGCCCGCGCATCGGCAAGGAAAGAACCGTCAACTTGACGGACAATGTCAGGCGCATACTCGTCGTCATGCTCATCGGCGATCTCGCCGACGATCTGCTCGACGATGTCCTCGATCGAAACGACACCGTCGGCACCCCCGTACTCGTCCACGACGAGGGCAAGATGAATGCGCGTTGCCTGCATCTTGGCCAACAGGTCGAGTACCGGCATCGAAGGCGGCCCGTAAAGGATTTCACGAATGATGTTCGCCGCCGAGAGCGGCATCGAAAGATCGACCGTCTTCAGATCAAGCCCTGCGGGAAAGGGTTTCTTGCGCCTGGTGTTCGCTTTGGCACCTGCCGCAGCCCGCACCGTCATGAACGCAACCAGGTCGCGGATGTGGACCATGCCGACTGCGTCATCTAGCGTCTCTTCATACACTACCAGACGTGAGTGACCTGCACTTTCGAACACTTTCATGAGCTCGCCCAACGAGATCTCCCGCTGTACCCCGATGATGTCAGCCCGCGGAACCATCACATTCGCAATCCGGCGTTCGCGCAAACCCAGGATGTTTCGGAGCATGATGCGCTCCGTGGGGGAAAACCCGGTCTCGCCGGTGGCGTCCTCCAGCACGTCCTTGAGATCCGCGCGGATGCTGCTGGTCTTCCATCCGAGGACGGCCCGCAGCGCGCGCGTGAACCATCCTTCCTGGGCCGCCCGGTGGAATTCGGGGGGCCTGGTCACGGGGACTGGCAGGTTGGGCACTGGGCTCGGTGCGCCTGAGCTGGATGGGTCGGGATCCGGCATGGCAGGTCAGTAGGGATTGGGGATGCCGAGCCGGGCCAGTATGGAAACTTCCAGCTCCTCCATCGCCTGGGCCTCGTGTTCAGCCTGATGATCATAGCCGAGCAGATGCAGAAAGCCATGGACCGCGAGATGGGCGAGATGGTGAGCGAACGGCTTGCCTTGCGCCCGGGCTTCGCGCTCGGTCGTCTCATAGGCAATCACGATGTCGCCAAGCAGAGGCGGGATTGCGCGCGCGATTGGCCGAGGATCCGCGCGAAACGAAAGTACATTCGTTGGTTTGTCCTGCTGCCGCCATATTCGGTTGAGACCGCGCAGGATTGTATCGTCTGCCAGCACGACTGCGACTTCACCCCCCTTCAGCGCCACCGCGGATGCGGCCTGACGTATTGCGCGCTTCAAGACCGCCCTGGAATCCCGCCGAGCGGCCCACATTGGAGATTGGGTCACGATGTCAATCGTGGCCGACCGGGAACCCGGCAAGGACCGTACCTGCCTGGCGCGGTAGCTCCGTGCCGGACCCATTCATCGTTCTCGCACACCGCTCGCGAGCTTGAGCGCCTCCTTGTCGTAAGCCTCCACAATGCGGGCTACGAGCTCGTGTCGGATGACGTCCTCGGCGGTATAGGCAACAATGCCAACTCCTTCGACATTGCGCAGCAGCCGCGTGGCTTCAGCCAGTCCGGAGACCTGACCAGGGGGCAGATCGACCTGGCTCGGATCCCCGGTCACGATCATGCGGCTGTTCTCTCCCAGACGCGTCAGAAACATCTTCATCTGCATCGCGGAGGTGTTTTGCGCTTCGTCCAAGATGACCACTGCATTCGAAAGCGTTCGCCCGCGCATGAAGGCAAGGGGCGCGATCTCTATCTCGTTTGTCTCCAGCGCGCGCTCCACAAGACGTGCGTCCATGAGATCGTACAGTGCATCGTAGATGGGACGCAGATAGGGGTCTACTTTTTCCCGCATGTCGCCAGGCAGAAATCCCAGCCGCTCGCCCGCTTCGACTGCCGGCCGGGAGAGAATAATGCGATCGACCTCCTTGCGTTCGAAGAGCTGCACCGCATGCGCCACGGCAAGCCAGGTCTTTCCTGTTCCTGCCGGTCCGATCCCGAACACAAGCGCGTGGCGACGTAGTGCACGGATGTACGCATCCTGCGCCGGGGTGCGCGCGCGCACCAAACGCTTGCGCAAGTTGATCTCCTCAAAACTTGTTCGCGCTTCTGCTGAGTCGTAATCAAACAGCGATCCTTGAGCGATGGCCAGGCGGATGGCACCCTCGAAATCGCCAGACACAAGCTCGCCGCCTTGCTTCAGGCGCTCGTACAGAGTTTCGAGCACACGACGCGCTTGCTCTACAGTGTCGCGCGAACCTGCAAGAGTCACATGGTTCCCGCGCTGCTCCGCGACCACGCCGAGCCTGCGCTCGAGCAGCGCGAGGTTCTGCCCGTATTGCCCAAACAGCGTGGAAGCCAGCCGATTATCTTCGAAAGTGAGCAAGAGCTGGGTTGCCGGACCGCTCGTCACCATGGAGGGTGATGCGAGGGATCCGTTTTCAATTCGAGGCGACCGCAACGGCTTCAGTCCCCCATTGCCTGCGCGTCTCGCGCGAGCACGCCGAACAGGCTGTTTGAGCTTGCCTTGGTGATCCTTACCGCCGCAACTTCGCCGATCAGGGCCTTGGGTGCCATGACCTGAACCGGTTGCAGATATGGGGACCGGCCGACGATCTGGCCAGGATGGCGCCCGGCTCTTTCGAGCAGGATCTCGAAAGTGCGCTCGACACAGCGGCTGTTGAAAGCGGTGGAATGGCGGTCGATCGCGGCCTGCACACGGTGCAACCGCTCCAGTTTGGCCTCCTCTGGGATTTGATCCGGCATAGCCGCGGCCGGGGTGCCGGGACGAGGCGAGTATTTAAATGAGAAGGCTCCGGCATATGCGACTTCCTCAATGAGCGAGAGGGTCGCCCTGATGTCCTCTTCATTCTCGCCAGGGAAGCCGACGATGAAATCGGAGGAGAACGCCATGTCCGCGCGCGCAGCGCGCAACCGCGCAATCACGTCCAGGTAAGCGGCTCGCGTATGGCGGCGGTTCATCAGCGCTAGCATGCGGTCCGAGCCGGCCTGTGCAGGAATGTGCAGATACGGCATCAGCGCCGGCAGGTCGCGATGGGCGGCAATCAGGCTCGCCTCCATGTCGCAGGGATGACTGGTGGTGTAGCGCAGGCGCGCAATACCGGGCACCTCGGCAAGAAGGAGCAGAAGTCTTCCGAGCGTGCAGGCGGAGCCGTCGGGACCTCTCCCGTGATAGGCGTTGACGTTCTGGCCGATGAGCGTGATCTCACGTACCCCAGCATCCGCAAGGCGTTCTGCTTCGGCGACAATCTGCAAAACGGGTCGCGACGCTTCAGCGCCGCGCGTATACGGCACGACGCAGAACGTGCAGAACTTATCGCAGCCTTCCTGGACGGTGACAAACGCCGATACACCGCGCGCCTGGATCGCGTGTCGGGTTGGATCTTTGAGCCGGTCGAATTTGTCCTCGATAGGGAACTCGGTGTCGACGACCCTGCCATTGCGGTCAACGCGCGCGAGCAGCTCAGGCAGGCGGTGATAGGCCTGCGAGCCGATGACAAGATCCACGGTCGGCGCACGGCGAACGATCTCTTCTCCTTGCGCCTGGGCGACGCAGCCGGCGACGGCAATTTTCACCCGGCGTCCCGAACGCGCAGCCGTCTCCTTGAGCACACGCATGCGTCCCAGCTCGGAAAAGACCTTGTCCGCCGCCTTTTCTCGGATGTGGCAGGTGTTCAGAATGATGAGGTCCGCATCCTCGGGCGTGAGCGTCTCTGCGAACCCTTCGGGCGCAAGCGTGTCCGCCATTCGTTGGGAATCGTAGACGTTCATTTGGCAGCCAAAGGACTTGATGTGGACCTTGCGATCTGCGCTCATGCGCTACTCCGGGGAGTGGATTTCGGCATCCTTTATCACTTTCGTCCATTTTGCGATTTCCGACCTGATATAGGCATCGAGGCTGTCCGGAGTACTGTCTTCGCTGGTCATACCGAGATCGGCGAAGCGCCGTTTGACGTCTTCCTGTGCCAGCGCGAGCCGCACCTCACGATTGAGCCGCGCGAGGATGTCATGGGCCGTTCCGGCGGGAGCCACCAGCGCGAACCAGGTTGCGGCATCGAATTGCGGGAGGGCAGTTTCTGCAACGGTGGGAATCTCGGGCGCGGAGGCCGAGCGCTGCGAGCTTGTCACCGCGAGTGCACGCAACCGGCCCGCCTTGATGTTTCCCATCACGGCGGAAAGGTTGGGGAACATGAGCGCAATTTGGCCTCCAAGAAGATCATTGATGGCAGGCGCCTCGCCACGGTAGGCGATATGCGTCATTCTGATCCCTGCAAGCGAAGAGAACAGCTCCGCGGCCATATGCGGAGTGGTGCCAAGGCCGCCCGATCCGAAATTGAGCGTACCTGGTGCGGCCTTGGCCATCGCAATTACGTCATTTACCGAATGCGCGGGAATAGCAGGATGAACCGCAAGGACCATGGGCGAAACACCGGCGAGAGCGATGCCGGCAAAATCTCGTGATGGATCGAGGTCAACCTTGCGGTAGAGAGTAGGGGCAACCGCCAGTGTCGTCTGGCTCCCCATCATGAGCGTGTATCCATCTGATGGCGACTTGGCCACGGCTTCAGCGGCAATGAGTCCGCTTGCCCCGGTGCGGTTCTCGACCACGACGGACTGTCCCATAGCATCTGACATTTTTTGCGCCAGGATCCTGGCGACGACATCGGTGCCGCCTCCGGCGGAGAATCCAACGATCATCTTGATAGGCCGCTCGGGAAAGCCCGACATCTGCGCAGGGCTCTTGCTGCCAAGCAGGCATATTGCAAATACGAGGGCCAAGACGAATGCGGATCGCTTCATGGCTTAGCTCCGGATCACGGCAAGTCTCGACGAAGCACGAGCGCTGCTGAGCCTTCGTGCTCCGGATAATACCCTTCGCGGCGCCCCACATCACGAAAACCCGCACGCCGGTAGAGGCGCCGCGCCGGGACGTTGTCCTCGGCAACTTCAAGGAAGACGGGGCCTATGCCCAATCCAGCGAGCCGACGCAAATGCAGGTCCAGCAGTTGGCGTCCGAGCCCTTTGCCCCGCTGCGAGGAGCTAACGGCGATAGACAGGATTTCCGCCTCACCGGCAACGATCCGGGACAGGATGAAACCGGTCACGCTGTCGCCAACGGCGATACGATGGGCAATTACATTCCGCTGACCAAGCAGCTCGAGAAATTCGTCATCGGTCCATGCCCGCTGGAAGGAGCCGGCGTGCAATGCGGCCAAGGCCCGCGCGTCGGCAGCGCCGGCTTCCGAAAGAACGATTCGGCTGCGTGCAAACAGGCGGCGCGCGATGTTCCTCATCTGCGAGGCAGGTGGGCTGCGTCCTGCGGCTGTGCGCCCGGCGCGCGCAAGTATAGCGGCTTCGGCGGGCCATATCCCTCCGCCGCGGCGGCGCCAAGCCTCGCAATCCAGCTGATATCGGGGGCGCTGCGGGCATCGACCAGAAGCGGCGGCTCGGCATCTTTCGGCCACCCCTTCGCCAGGAGGCTTGCTCCCGAGCCGACGACGCGGGCAGGTCCCGTGATTGCCGCGCGCAAAGCGTCCCGCAATGTGGCGATGCGTGGCGCGACCAGGGTGCGGCCCCCGGTGCCGAAGACCTGAAGGTAGACGTGATCGTGGCGCGCGTCGATGGCCGCCACGACATGTGTGCTGTCGTCCACGGCGATCAACGGTGCCGCGAGGCCAGCCAGCGTTGAGAGGCCTATCGCCGGCTTGGCAGCCGCCAGCGCGATGCCGCGAGCAGCCGCTATCCCGACGCGCAGCCCGGTGTAGCTCCCCGGCCCTGTGGTCACCGCGATGCGATCGAGCTCGGCAAATTCGATCCCAGCTTGATCCATCACACGCGCCACGAGGGGCAGCAATGCCTCTGCGTGACCCCGTGCAGTGGCGAGCGTCTCGCTGGCAGTGATGCCTCCCGCCGTAGTGTCAAGCACGGCAGCCGAGCAGGCATCGAGCGCAGTATCAATCGCAAGCACGCGCATCGTTTGCGCGCGCAGATCACCCCATTGGCTGTACCGCTACGACATCAGGCAAGTAATGGCGCAGCAAATTCTCGATCCCGTGCCGCAAGGTCGCTGTCGATGACGGGCAGCCGGAGCAGGCGCCCTTCATGTCGAGATAGACAACTCCTTTCTTGAAGCCACGGAATGTGATGTCGCCGCCGTCATTGGCAACTGCCGGGCGCACCCGCGTTTCGATCAGCTCCTTGATCGTCGCAACCGTTTCGGAGTCCGCCGGTTCAAAGAACTCTTCCTGTTGGGCTCCTGCTGTACCTTCCGTGCTCCGAACGATCGGCACGCCGGAGATGAAATGCTCCATGATGGCCCCGAGCACTGCAGGCTTCAGCTGCTGCCACTCCCCCTTCGACTTCGTTACCGCAACAAAATCAGAGCCAAAGAACACGCCGGAAATGCCGCTGATGGAAAACAGCCGCTCCGCCAGCGGCGATTGGGAAGCGGTCTCGGGGTCACGCATGTCAAGCGTCCCGCTTGCCAGCACGGTTCGCCCCGGCAGGAACTTGAGCGTCGCCGGATTGGGGGTCGGCTCGGTCTGAATGAACATGGTAGACTCCCTGAATTTCCGCAGGTCACCCGAACCCGCAAGAGTAGCCTGGGCTTTGCTGGCAATAAGGTGGCACTTTAGACCGAAAGTTCAATGCTTACGACATGGAGTCGAGGTCCTCATCGCTGAGATTGCCGGGCACGATAGCTACCGGAATGGGGTATTCGCCCGCGGTCTTGACGAGAGCGGAGATGAGGGGGCCGGGGCCTTCTTTCCCAGTTGCGGCGGCCAGAACAAGGATGGCGATATCCTCGTCGTCCTCGATCAGCGCGAGCAGCTCCTGTGCCTTGTCGCCTTCGCGCAGGACGCGCTGCGGCATGACACCTGTGATGGCGGCCGAGCGCGCGGCGTGGCGATCGAGTACCGCGTTGGCTTCCTCGTGCGCCTCGGCACGCATGATATCGGCCACCCCGAGCCATTGCTGGCCATGGTCTTCGGTTTCGATCACGCGGAGCATCAGCACGGTTGCACCGATCCGCAATGCCCGGCGACTCGCGAAATACAACGCGCGGTCGCATTCCAGCGACTCGTCGATGACAACAAGAAACTTCGGCGAATGACCGGCCTCATAGCTCCGGCGCTTCTTCTTCATCGCCTTTCCCAGTCGCGCGCTTGCAACCCGAATTTACGCGCCAGGAGGAATCCTGCCACGACCTTCGACGGCCGTACAGACCCGAGGGCAGATTGTGCCTGTGCTCAGCGGTGCACGAAGCCGACGATGTCCTTGACCGCCCGCATTGTTTCGGCGGCGATGACTTGCGCGCGCGCAGCGCCCTCTGCGAGCATCGAGTCGATGTGAACCGGATCGACCATCAGCCGCTTCATTTCTGCGTTTACCGGCCCAAGTTTCGTGACAGCGAGCTCGACCAGAGCGCTTTTGAAGGTTGAAAACTGGGCGCCTGCGAATTCCTTCACCACATCCGGCTTACTCTTGCCGGCAAGCGCGGCATAGATCCCAACGAGGTTGTCCGCTTCCGGCCGCGTCTCCAGGTCCTTCGGATCTGCCGGCAGGGGATGCGGATCCGTCTTCGCGCGCCGGATCTTGTGCGCAATCGTGTCGGCATCGTCGGTCAAGTTGATACGCGACTGGTCGGAAGGGTCCGATTTGGACATTTTCTTAGAGCCGTCGCGGAGCGACATCACCCTGGTCGCAGGCCCTTGGATCAGCGGCTCGGGAAGCGGGAAGAAGCCCTCGCCAAATCCGTGGGCACGGATCGAGGCTGTAAAGTCGTTGTTGAATTTTTGTGCGATGTCGCGCGAGAGCTCGAGGTGCTGCTTCTGATCCTCCCCCACTGGCACGTGGGTGGCGCGATAAGCCAGGATGTCGGCCGCCATCAACGCCGGATAGGCAAAGAGCCCGACCGACGCATTCTCGCGGTCCTTTCCCGCCTTCTCCTTGAACTGCGTCATACGGTTGAGCCAGCCCAGGCGCGCCACACAGTTGAATACCCAGGCAAGCTCCGCGTGCTCGGCCACCTGGCTTTGGTTGAACACGATGTGCTTGCTCGGATCTATGCCGCAGGCGATGAAGGCAGCAGCGACTTCACGGGTAGCCTTGGGCAGCTCGGCCGGGTCCTGCCACACCGTGATCGCGTGAAGGTCGACGATGCAGTAGATGCAGTCGTATTGCTCCTGGAGGGCTACAAACCTGGCAATGGCGCCGAGATAATTGCCCAGGTGCAAATTGCCCGTAGGCTGCACACCGGAAAACACCCGCTGCTTGAATGCCATTCCTGAGGCCTCGCTCATTCGTGCCGCTCCATCGCATGCTGGCTGGCCACCTGCAAGATGCGCAAAAGTGTCGTGAGATGCCGCCGATTGGCCTCAAAGCGCGCTGTCGTTATAGTGCGTACGGTCTCAGGCCGGGGAGCTTTGTTTGATGGTGGCTGCTCGTTTTGACGTGATCGGCATCGGCAACGCGATTGTGGATGTGATTGCGCGCGCTGAAGACGACTTCCTGATCGGACATAAGATGCGCAAGGGGAGCATGCAGCTCATCGATGAGGCCCAAGCGGCGCAAATCTACGACGCAATGGGCCCGGCAGTAGAGGTGTCGGGCGGTTCGGCGGCAAACACGGTGGTGGGTGCCGCGGGTCTGGGCGCGCGCACAGCGTTCATCGGCAAGATCAAGGATGACGAGCTCGGCCGGGTGTTCGCGCACGACATCCGCGCGGCCGGGGTTTCGTTTGCAACGCCGCCCGCCTCCGCAGGCCCATCCACAGCACGCTGCTACGTGCTGGTCACTCCGGATGGCGAGCGCACCATGAACACTTATCTTGGCGCAGCGCAGGACCTGCATCCCAACGATATCGATATCGACACCATTGCCGGTGCGCAGATCGTCTATCTCGAGGGATATCTGTGGGATCCTCCCCATGCCAAGGAGGCCTTCCTCAAGGCGGCCAAGATTGCTCATGGCGCGGAACGCGACGTCGCGTTGACGCTCTCCGACGCATTCTGCGTCGATCGCTATCGCGCCGAATTTTTGGATCTGATTCGCGCCGGCACTGTCGACCTCGTCTTCGCCAACGAGCGTGAGTTGCACAGTCTGTATCTCACGGCGGATTTCGACGCGGCGGTGAGCGCATTGCGCAATGATGCCCGTGCCGCTGTGATCACCCGCAGCGAGAAAGGCTGTGTTATCGTCACCCGTGAGGAAACCGATGCGGTTCCGGCATACCCGGTGGAGCGGGTGGTCGATGCAACTGGGGCGGGGGACCTGTTTGCCGCCGGGTTCCTAGTTGGTATGGCCAAGGGCGCCGATTACCGCAGCTCGGCGCGGCTGGGAGCTCTTGCGGCCGCCGAGGTGATCCAACATCTCGGAGCCCGGCCCGAGGCATCGCTCAAGGATTTGGCGCGCGACAACGGCTTTGACCTCTGAGAGAGCTGCCCCAACCGGCTGGCATCCTTGCGAATCGCCGAGCTCGGGTATGAGGGCCAAGCGCACAATCCAATCAGAGACCGCGTCTCGGTGAAGGGCTGACGCGCGTTCCTCCGCAAAGCGGCCCGGAAGAAAGCGTTTCCACAGCTGTCCACAGGATCCGGCAGCCTCCAGCGCTCGTCATGGAACGGTTGTTCGCAAATGCCATTTTATTATCCGTTCACCTGTGCGGCAGTTGAGGAGGTGCCATGAGATCGCGTTCGAGTCAGCTTCCCACCCGGTTTCCCGTGGGGACACGCTACGTCGTCGAGGGCAGCAGGCTTTTGCGGGGCGGACTGCGTGTCCGTTCGCGGTACCTCGAATTTCCGGATGGGAGACACCTCGATCTGCCCGTGCATAGTCCGGATCGCGCGCGCTCGGGGCGCCGGACCGCGGGGCGACCCAGGCGAAAATAATTTGTGGGGACACGGAACGGAGTCCGGGGTTCCGAGTTGGAGTGCTAACGTCGGGTGGAGTGCCCCCCAGCCCCCAACCCCTCACCCATCCGGCGAACAGACCCTGGCCCCCTCAGGTGCCGGGGTCTTCTTTTTGTAACTCCTTGAAATCGCGAGACTCTGTAGGGAGGGCGGACGCAACTTGCCTCCGACTGTGTGGCGCGTGAACCGCAATCCGCGCTGTCCTCGGTGCGGGTGGCGCAGCCATTCATGACGCGAGACCAGGCGCTTCTGCCAGTATCACAACATCGTGATCATTCCCGGCCCAGAATCAGATCGTCGCGATGGATCATGGCGGCGCGACCGCCGAACCCAAGGATGGAGATGATATCGGCGGACGAACGGCCCCGGATCTTGGCGGCATCGTCGGCGTCATAGGCGACCAGCCCGCGGCCGACCTCCATGCCATCGGGGTCACGGATGACCACCGCATCGCCCCGCGCAAACACTCCGTCCACCCGGAGCACCCCGGCCGGGAGCAAGCTCTTCCCCCTGCGCAGGGCGGCAACCGCGCCCGCATCGATTACGACACTGCCCTTCGGCTCCAGCGTGCCCCCAATCCATTTTTTGCGCGCGGTCACGGGGGTTGCGGTGGTGATGAACCACGTGCAGCGGGCTTGCTGCGCAATCGCGGTCAAGGGGTTGGCAACCCGGCCCGACGCAATCACCATGTGAGTGCCGCCCTGAGTGGCAATCTTGGCGGCCTCGATCTTGGTCAGCATGCCGCCGCGCGAGAGATGCGACCCCGCGGCCCCCGCCACTGCCTCGATGGCCGGGGTGATGCGCTCGACCAGGGGAATAAGCTTGGCCGCAGCGTTGTCGGCCGGAGGCGCGTCGTAAAGTCCGTCGACGTCGGAGAGGAGAACAAGGAGATCTGCGCTCGCCATGGTAGCGACCCGCGCCGCCAAGCGATCATTGTCCCCGTAGCGGATCTCATTGGTTGCGACCGTGTCGTTCTCGTTGATGACCGGAATGGCGCGCCACTCGAGGAGTTTTGCAATGGTCGAGCGGGCATTGAGATAGCGCCGCCGTTCTTCCGTATCCTGAAGTGTCACCAGGACCTGCCCGGCGGTGAGACGATGCCGCGCAAGCACTTCGGACCAGGTGCGCGCAAGGGCAATCTGGCCGACAGCCGCTGCGGCTTGACTGTCCTCCAGCTTGATCGATCCCGACCCGATCCGCAGGACGGCGCGGCCGAGCGCGATGGCCCCGGAGGAGACCACGAGCATGTCGCACCCTTGCCGGTGCAGCTGGGCGATGTCATCGGCCAGCGAGGCGAGCCAAGCCTCATTGAGGCGACCCCCTTTGCTGTCGACCAGAAGCGAGGAGCCGACCTTGACGACGATGCGGCGGAACTGACTGAGGGCAGGGATGCGCGGAGACATTCCAGGACCGAAAGCGGGCAAAACGATTTTCCCGAAGACGAGTTGTTTTAGAGCATGTCCGGCAGAAGTGGGAACCGGTTCTGGCAGAAGGCCATACGCGGGCGAGGAATGGAGATAGAGCGGGACGCCGATTCTGATGGAAGTCATCCCGCTCCGTCGTGCGGACGTACGACGCGTTGCGATTGCGCAGCATGCTGAGCTGGTCACGCCCACCGAGCTCGCCCTGCCGGCTCACGGCAACCACTGCGCCGCGGCAATCTTCTCCGGTCCTGCGGAATGGGCACGATCGATCTCACCGACAAGATCTCGCAGCACCTCGGGAACGCCGGCTCCGGTGACGGCCGAAACCACGCGAGGTTGCATCTGCGATATCGGCTGGCGATGCGCTCGCGCATTTCGCTCCATCGCACGTCGCAGCCGCGCAGTCTGCTGCGCCAATTGCGCTGGCTCCAGTGCATCGGATTTGTTGAGCGCTACCACTTCCGGCTTGTCGGCCAGTCCATGGCCGTACGCCTCGATCTCTGCCCGAATGGTCTTGTAGGCCTTGCCGGCATCCTCAGTGGTACCGTCCACGAGGTGGAGGAGAACCCGGCAACGCTCGATGTGACCAAGAAATCGGTCGCCGAGACCGGCACCTTGATGCGCACCCTCGATCAAGCCCGGGATGTCCGCGAGCACCAGCTCGCGGCCGTCGATCTCGACCACCCCGAGCTGGGGATGCAGTGTCGTGAACGGGTAATCCGCAATCTTGGGCTTGGCCGCGCTCACTGCCGCAAGAAAGGTCGATTTTCCCGCATTCGGCAGACCGACGATGCCGGCGTCTGCGATCAGCTTGAGGCGCAGACGGATCGTGAGCTCCTGCCCAGGCTGGCCCGGATTGGCATGGCGCGGAGCGCGATTGGTGGACGATTTGAAATGGGCATTCCCGAACCCGCCATTTCCGCCACGCGCGAGCACCACGCGCTCTCCGGCCTGCGTGAGATCGGCAAGCAGGCTCTGGCCGTCTTCTTCATAGATCTGTGTCCCTACCGGCACTCTCAGGACGAGATCGGCGCCGTTCGCACCGTGCCGGTCCTTGCCCATCCCGTTGCTGCCTTTCCTCGCCTTGAAGTGCTGCTGATAACGGTAGTCGATCAGCGTGTTGAGGCTCTCCACGGCCTCGGCGACGACATCGCCTCCTTTGCCGCCGTCGCCGCCGTTCGGTCCGCCGAATTCTATGAATTTCTCGCGTCGAAACGACACGCAGCCGTTCCCGCCGTCACCGGAGCGGATATAGACCTTGGCCTCGTCGAGAAATTTCATAGGGTTTGCAAATGCGGCCGCGACAGCTCGAACGGGAGAGCCCAGCGCCTTTCGTCCGCGCCGCCGATCCAGCTTGTCCGAATTACAGATTTATGCCGGCCATTAAACGCTAATGCCCGGCATGCGCCGGGCACGACCGATTATACGCAACCATCGGGAGGGGCCAAGGCGGGCCATGCCTCACTGATGCGGCCCAATAGGCCGCTCCCGACGCTGCCGTTCGCCAAGCTGCCGCTACGCCGCGACCCGAACGCTGCCGCGGCGATCATCGCGGCTAGAATAACCCGGGGGCATCGCACCTCCGTTCGGTCCTTCGCACATTGTGAGTTTGATGAGTCGCCGGTCGCATGTCAATAGGTACGAAGTCGCGCGCAGCTCCAAAGTTCCATCAAAAAAGATTTCAGCTGACTGCACCTGTCTTGTCGCGGCGCAGGACGCTGCCCGGGAGTGCGCCGGAGTGGACGGCATTCTCGACCACGGGGATGCCGTTGACGAGCACCGTCGTGCGTGTCCCGCTCGGATACTGGTGCGGATCCGTATAGGTCGCACGGTCGCAGAAATCGTCGGGATCGAAGATCGTCACGTCGGCGCGGTAGCCTTGCTGCAAGAGACCGCGATCCTTCAGCTTGAGCGCGCGCGCCGTCGCACCGGTCATCTTGCGAACGGCAAGCTCAAGCGGGAGCAAGCCGAGCTCGCGCACGTAGCGGCTGAGGATGCGAGGGAACGTGCCGTAGAAACGCGGATGCGGCATGCCCTCGCTCACAGTGCCGTAGTCGGCGACACAATTGCCGTCCGATCCGACGAGTGCCGCGGGGGAACGTATGAGCTCCCGGACGTCGTCCTCGGAGATTGATGTGACCAGCACCCGTGTCGCGGCCTTATCCTCGATCAGATAATCGGCCACCGTATCGATGGGATCCTGTCGGCGCTCCGCCGCGATTTCGGCGACAGTATGCCCGGCGTACTGCGGCAGATGGGGAGAGATCGAGATCTGCACGCAGTCCCAGGACGGGATGCGACCCCAATTGTTGAGTCCCGCGCGCGCGATGTCGGCGCGAATGCGCTCGCGCGTCTCGGCGAGACGCAGGCGTTGCAACATGGCATCCACCCCGCCGGCTTGGACCCATTGGGGCATCAAGTTCTTCAGCGGATTGCTGCCGGCGGCATAAGGATAGGAATCGCAATCGACCTCGAGCCCGCGCGCCTTGGCTTGCGCAATCATGTCGAGCGCGCGCGTGGCCTTGCCCCAGTTGCCCATCCCGGAGCACTTGAGATGCACGATCTCGACATGCACGCCGCACTTCTCCGCCACATCGATCGCTTCCGCGAGCGCCTCGATCACGTTGTCGGATTCGTCTCGCAAATGGGTGAAATAGCCCGCGTTGTAGCGCTTGAGCACCCGGCATAGCGCCATGATCTCGTCAGCGCTCGCATATGAGCCGGGGGCGGTGAAAAGGCCGGTCGACAACCCGAGCGCTCCCGCGTCCAGCGCTTCTTGCAACAGCGCAATCATCGCTTCGAGCTCACGCTGCGAGGGCGGCCCCGGCTCCATGCCCATTACCATCAGGCGAAGCGTATTGTGGCCGACCAGCATTCCCGCATTGACCGCAGCCGCCGGGAAGCTGTCGAGATAATCGGCAAAGCTCGTCTCCCTGATCGGCAGCCATGGAGCGCTTGGGCTCAGATAATCGCGCAGGAGATCGACCTTGCCGGCGAGCGCCGGCGCGACCGAGAAGCCGCAGTGCCCGACGATCTCCGTCGTCACGCCTTGGCGCACCTTGCTCTCAGCCTTGGGATTGATCGGCAGCGTGAAGTCGGAATGAGTCTTGATGTCGATGAAACCGGGCGCAACGGCGAGGCCGGCCGCGTCGATCACCTTTGCGGACTTTCCGGTGAGACCTCTGCCGACCGCGGCGATGCGGCCGCAATGGATTGCAACGTCCTCGTGTCTGCCCGCGGATCCGGTTCCGTCGAGCACCAAGCCGCCGCGTATGAGGATGTCGTAGTAGTCCATGCAGGGGATCCGATCATCACCTGGAGCGTCGACCATGAGAATGCAGTTGCATTACAGCATCATTGCAACTCACAGCCGCATCGTCATGCGGCTGAGGATGATGCAACCAAAGCGGGAGCAGCCAGAGCCTCTATTGCAAACAACAACGAATCTACAATGATTTTTCAGCCACAGGTTGAACAGCTGATTCCTGCCGAACGCCTTATCTGCTCCCCAACTCCCATTCCGGCGGGTAGTGCCCGGGCGAAGATTGCTGCCACGACACACCTCTCCGAGCGCCACAAAATAACGCCGGCACAATGGTCCGCGCCGGGCCTGCTTACGCTCCAAACGATACGCCTGAGTACACGAGTCGCGCTTTCCTGTCCATAATTCAGAGGTTGTAGAAAGCAGGACTGCTCGCCCATCGATCTGAGAATATCGAACATCGTAGGGCGAATTAGCGCAGCGTAAGCGAAGCGTAATCCGCCGCGCGGTTCCGGCCCCTACACACTACGGGCTCGTGCGATAGGCCGGACCCAATCCCTGCGAGCGTTGGAATTTTCCCGCGGCATCCGCTATGCGCGCATCTGCGGTGACCAGAGCGCGCAGGAGGCCGCGATATGAACAAGAAAACCGGACCGTCCGATGCTGCACAGGAAGCGCCGGACGAGGAGATGCAGGCGATAGGCTATCCGCCGCCGGTCGATGCCGGAACGTTCGGCCGAAGGCTTTCCGAGATCATCAAGAGAGCGATACGGCCAAAGAAAGACCGGGCAAACAGAAAGCCCTGAAACGCTGCGGGATGCGGGCGACCCCGCTACGCTATCGTTGATTATTCCGCCGGGGCTTCCAGTGCGGGCAGCACGGATACGAAAACGCGGCCTTTCGCTTTGGTCCGAAACTGCACCTGGCCATTGATCAAAGCGAACAGCGTGTGGTCCTTGCCAAGCCCGACATTCGGGCCAGGGTGCCACTTTGTGCCGCGTTGCCGCGCAATGATATTTCCGGCCAGCACGCTCTCGCCGCCAAAGATTTTCAGGCCGAGTCGTTGACTATGCGAATCGCGGCCGTTGCGCGAGGATCCGCCTGCTTTCTTGTGCGCCATGTCAGAGGTCCTTGGCCTTCGTGCCCATATAATTGCGCTTTGCGGCAAAATCACCCGCTTGCGCCAGCGTTTCCGGCAGCGTCGGCGGATGGGGTGGCAGCTTGAGCACCCTCTGCCGCCCCGGTGTCTGCCGCCGGACGCGCCTCGCCCTGAGCCTTGGCGCGCGTGCCGGGTTTGGCGCCGTCGGTGAGGATCTCGGTCACCCGCACGAGCGTGAACTCCTGCCGGTGCCCGCGCTTGCGCCGCGAGTTCTTGCGGCGGCGCTTCTTGAAAGCGATGACCTTGGGGCCGCGGCCCTGCTCCAGCACTTCCGCCGTAACCGAAGCGCCCGTCACCCTCGGTGCCCCGAGGGTCACATTCTCGCCGCCGACCAGGAGAACCTCGGGGAGCTGAACAATCTCGCCCGGGTTTCCCGCGATCTTGTCGATCCTGATGACATCTTCAGCGGCAACCCGATATTGCTTTCCGCCGGTCTTGATCACTGCGAACATCGTTATAGCCTCGTATTCAATTTCGATGCTCGGCCATCGCCGGACCCGCTGAGTTGCCGATTTTGGATTGGCGGCCTTTGTGCCGGCGTACCGGCCCTGCCTGCGCAGCTTCTTTGGGCCGGTCGGCGGCGGTTATGGCTCCCAGGGCCGAAACTGTCAAGAATGGACGGCACTGGCGAAGTTCTAAACCCGCTCTTACGGCCACCTTTTCTCGGGCATCGGCGATTTTCTGGAACCCGCCAAAAAAAGCTTCTATAAGCCCATTGCTCCGCATCTGCTTTAAGTGTCGCGGAGTTCGCCATTGGGCCGTTCCGGGTAACATGATACCGCGCGGCCAAGCATCGGAAGAAAAAGGATGACTTCGCTCGACAGTTTCAGGTGCTGCAAAACCCTCAAGGTTGGCAGCAAAACCTACGCCTATTACAGCCTCGCAGTCGCGGAAAAGAACGGGCTCAAGGGCATTTCCCGCCTGCCGTTCTCGCTCAAGGTTCTGCTCGAAAATCTGCTGCGGAACGAGGATGGCCGCTCGGTCGCCAAGGAGGACATCCAGGCCGTCGCGCAGTGGCTCAAGACCAAGACCTCGGACCGGGAGGTCGCCTTTCGACCCGCGCGCGTATTGATGCAGGATTTCACCGGCGTGCCCGCGGTGGTCGATCTCGCCGCCATGCGCGACGCCATGAAGAAGCTCGGCGGCAACCCGCGCAAGATCAATCCGCTGGTGCCGGTCGATCTCGTCTGCGACCACTCCGTCGCCGTCAATTTCTTCGGCAGCAACTCGGCCTTCAAAAAGAACGTGGACGAGGAATACCGGCAGAACCGGGAACGCTATGAATTCCTGAAATGGTCGCAGAAGTCCTTCGACAATTTCCGCGTCGTGCCGCCCGGCACCGGCATCTGCCATCAAGTCAATCTCGAATACCTGTCGCAGACCGTCTGGACCAAGAAGGACAAGGTCAAGCTCGACGGCAAGACGGCGGTGATGGATGTCGCTTTCCCCGATACCCTGATCGGCATGGATTCCCACACCACCATGGTCAATGGCCTTGCCGTGCTCGGCTGGGGCGTCGGCGGCATCGAGGCGGAAGCCGCCATGCTGGGGCAGCCCTATTCCATGGTGCTGCCGGAAGTGATCGGCGTGCGGCTCACCGGCGAGCTCAAGGAGGGCGTGACCGCGACCGATCTGGTGCTCACCGTCACCCAGATGCTGCGCGCTCATGGGGTCGTGGGCAAGTTCGTGGAGTTCTTCGGTCCCGGGCTCGATCACCTCACGATCGCGGACCGCGCCACCATCGGCAACATGTCGCCCGAATACGGCGCGACGTGCGGCTTCTTCCCCATCGACGACGACACGCTGCGCTATCTCACCGATACGGGCCGGCCCGCTGCGGTGGTCGCCCTGGTCGGCGCCTACGCCAAGGCGCAGGGCCTCTACCGGACCAAATCGACGCCCGAGCCCCTCTTCACCGACGTGCTCAAGCTCGAGCTGGCGGAAGTCGAGCCATCGCTCGCGGGGCCGAAGCGGCCGCAGGACCGCGTCGCGCTCAAGGACGTGCGGGCCGGGTTTTCCAAGGCGATGGAGAAGGAGTTCAACAAGGGCGGCGACGGCGGGAAAGACATCTTCGATCTGCACCCCTCGCTTGCCACTTCGCTGGACAAGGATTTTGCCAAGGCCGGCGCACCGGGACGCGTTGCGGTCGAAGGCCGCGACCATGATCTCGGCCACGGCGACGTCGTCATCGCCGCGATCACCTCGTGCACCAACACTTCGAACCCGAATGTCATGGTCGGGGCCGGCCTTCTGGCGCGCAAGGCGGCGCAGAAGGGGCTCACCGTCAAGCCGTGGGTGAAGACCTCGCTCGCGCCCGGCTCGCAGGTGGTGGCGGAATATCTGGACAAGTCCGGCCTGCAAAAGGACCTGGACAAGCTCGGCTACAACCTCGTCGGCTTCGGCTGCACCACCTGCATCGGCAATTCCGGGCCGCTCCCGCCGGAGATCTCGAAAGCGATCAACGACAAGGACCTTGTCGCCGCGGCGGTGCTCTCGGGCAATCGCAATTTCGAGGGCCGCGTCAATGCCGACGTGCGCGCCAACTATCTCGCTTCGCCGCCCCTCGTCGTCGCCTACGCGCTCGCAGGCTCGATGTATGCCGACCTGCTCAAGCAGCCGCTGGGCATGGATCAGAAGGGCAACAAGGTGTTTCTCAAGGACATCTGGCCGACCAGCCGCGAGATCAACTCGGTCGTGCGCAAGACCATCACCAAGCAGATGTTCGCCAAGAAATATGCCGACGTGTTCAAGGGCGATACCCATTGGCGCGGCATCACAGTAAAGGCGGCACTGACCTATCCGTGGGACAAGAAATCAACCTACGTGCAGAACCCGCCCTATTTCGCGGGCATGCCGCGGTATCCGGAGCCGCTGAGCGACATCGTCGACGCGCGCGTGCTTTGCCTGCTGCTCGATTCCATCACGACGGACCACATCTCTCCCGCGGGATCCATCAAGGTCGACTCGCCCGCGGGCAAATATCTCATCGAGCACAAGGTCAAGCCCGCCGATTTCAACCAGTACGGCACGCGGCGCGGCAATCACGAGGTGATGATGCGCGGCACCTTCGCCAACATCAGGCTCAAGAACCAGATGGTGCCGGGCGTCGAAGGCGGCGTCACGGTGCATTATCCCTCACGCCAGCGCATGTCGATCTACGATGCGGCGATGCGCTACCAGAAGGACAACGTGCCGCTCGTCGTGTTCGCGGGCAAGGAATACGGCAGCGGGTCATCACGCGACTGGGCAGCAAAGGGGCCGAGCCTGCTCGGCGTGCGGGCGGTGATCTGCCAGTCGTTCGAGCGCATCCATCGCTCCAACCTCATTGGCATGGGCGTCCTGCCGCTGTGCTTCGAGGAGGGCACGTCGTGGCAGACGCTGGGGCTCAAAGGCGACGAGCAGGTGACCATCCGCGGGTTGCACGGGGAGATGAAACCGCGCCAGCGCATGCAGGCCGAGATCGTCGCATCCGACGGCGGCCTTAAGCGCGTCCCGGTCATCTGCCGCATCGATACGCTGGAGGAGCTCGAATATTTCAAGCACGGCGGTATCCTCCAGTTCGTGCTGCGCGAGCTTCTCGCGGCGTAATCACATCGCCGTGTCCCGGCCGAGTGCGTGCGGGCTCCTAGCCCGAACGCACGAGAGCCGGGGCCCAGGGGCGACAAGCGCAAACATCAGTTCTGCTTGGCGGCCCGCGTCTGTGGCTCCTGGGTCCCGGATCTTCGCTCGCGCCAGCGAGCTCGCGCTCACTCGTCCGGGACACGCAAGTGTGTACGGCTACGCTGCACCAAACCTCCGGGTCACTGGCATGTGACTGGCGGGTGAGCGCGCGGGCCGTTAAGACTTGGCGCACATAACAATCGGAAAATCGGGATGGTGCGCCGCTTCTTTGCTCTCGCGTTGCTATCGTGCTGCTGGGCGCTCCCCATGAGCGCCGCCCAGGCCCAGACCCGCGCGGTCGTGGAATTGTTCACCAGCCAAGGCTGCTCGTCCTGTCCGCCTGCCGACAAACTCCTGGGCGAGCTCGCGAGCGACCCTTCGCTGGTGGTCATGAGCATCCCGATCGACTACTGGGATTATCTCGGCTGGAAAGACACCCTGGCCAACCCGCGCAACACCGCTCGGCAGAAAGCCTACGCCCGCGCGCGCCGCGACGGACAGGTCTACACCCCGCAAGCCGTTGTGAACGGCAGCGTGCATGCGCTGGGCAGCGACAAGGTTGCCATCGAGCAGGCGATCGCCAAATCGCGCAAGAGCGGCGCCATGTCGGTCTCCCCCGTGATGCTGGCCGTGCGCGACGGGCAGATCAGCCTCGCGCTGCCGGAGACCGAAGGTGAGGCGAGCGGCGAGGCATGGCTGTGCGGGCTGACGCGAAACGTCACCGTCGCCATCGGACGCGGCGAGAACAACGGCCGCACCATCACCTATCACAACGTCGCGCGGCGCTGGGTGAAGCTCGGCGATTGGGCCGGACATGCGCGCAGCTTCAGCGTTCCGGCGCAGACCCTCGCCGGGGACGGGATCGACAGTGCCGCCGTGCTTGTGCAGATGGGCAGCCCGGAACGGCCGCAGACCATCCTGGGCGCCGCCTTCGCCGCCCTGCACTGAGCCCGCAAAGCAATAAATCATAAATAGCGTCTCGACGCGGGGCGCCCTCGCCGGCCATAATCATGCGGGTAGCAGGATCTACTTTCGGGCAGGGGGTTGCTCGCGGTGAACGACACGCCGGACATCACTTGGTTGCTCGCCGCCGTGAGCCAGGGCGATCAGGGTGCGTTCGAGCGCCTCTACGCGGCGACGAGCGCCAAGCTTTACGGGGTAGTGCTGCGGATCGTGCGCCGTCACGAGCTCGCGGCAGCGGTGATGGAGGACGCCTACCTGCAGATCTGGAACACGGCCGGGGACTTCAATCCCGGCCTATCGAGCGCACTGGCCTGGATGGTGGGGCTTGCGCGCAGGCTCGCCGTCGATGTTTCCCGCCAATCCAGTGCGGCTGAAGGCGAGCCGGAAGTAGTCGAGGAGAACGAAGGCCCGAGCGCGGTGCCGCGCCATCAGCTCAGCGATGCGCTCAAGCGGCTGTTGACCTGCATCGGACGGCTGGAGCCGGATCGCCAGCGCATGCTGCTTCTCGCCTATTACGGCGCGTTCAGCCGTGAGCAGCTCGCGGCCAAGCTCGATATGCCGGTCGATCTGCTCAAGGATGCGCTCCGGCGCAGCCTGATCGAGGTCGAGCAATGCCTGACGACGTGACCGCTGAACCCGATGATAAGGGCGTGCTCGCGGGAGAATACGTCCTCGGCACGCTGGATGCGGACGAACGTGCCGCCGCGCAGAATTTGTTCGCTGAAGACGCAGACTTCACCGCCAAGGTGAAGGTGTGGGAGCGCCGGCTCGGCGAGCTGCATCTCATGGTGGAGCCGATCGAGCCGGAGCCCGACCTGTGGGCGCGCATCAAAGCGCGACTGCCTGAGCCCGCGCCTGCGCCGGAGCCCGAGCCGCAGCAGGCGGAGCCGGAGTCGCAGCAGCCGGAGCCTGCAATCACGCTGCCGGAGTTCAAGTTTGACTTTGAATTCACGCCTAAAGAGGAGCGGACTGCGGAGCCGGAGCTGCCGTCCGCACTCGCGCCCACCACGGCGCCCGAACCCGCCGCGGGTGCTGCTGCCCCTGGCGAGGAGCATGTTCCAGCAAGCAGCGAGGTCACCGAGCCGAGCCCAGCGGACGTGATCGCATTGCCCAGCTTGGAGGCTCCACCCAGCGAGCCTGCCGCGCCAAAACCCGCCCCGGAGGCGCCCGATCTGGAAGCGCCGGCCAAGCCGTCCGCCGGCACGCCCGCCCCGTTGCCCTCGTTCATTGCGCCAAAGCCAAGGCCCGCTGCGGCAACGGTCGAGATCGAGCAGAAGGTCAGGTCGCTGCGCCGGCATCTCGTTGGCTGGCGCGTTTTCGCGGGCATCATGGTGCTCGCGCTGCTCACGCTGGCAGGCTTGGTCGCGGTGTGGAGATACGCGCCGGAGCGCGTGCCGCCGGAGCTGCGCCCGGTGGCACTGATGCGGCTCGCTGGTATCAGCGTCGATACGGGGGCGCCGTTGCGCAAGCCCCTTCCCCCCGAATCTCAATTCGACGAATAGCCGTACTGCGTCACAGGTTGCCCCTCGATGTCATTCCGGGGCGCAGAGTAGCTTGTGAGGCAGTAGGGATTGCCTGTCAGCGGATAGTGCGGCCCTGCTCCGCCGCGGCGGTCACCGGCGGGCCCACCTTGATGACCACGCTCTCGACCCGCGGTGCAGCCGCATCGTTCATGCGGCTTGCGATCCCCATTGCGGCGACAATGGTCGCGCAGATGAGCGAAACGAGCACGATCTTGAGGTGAGTCGTGCGGTCGGCGGTCAGCAATGACGAGTTGTTCATCCCACCCTCCCCCGGGTCCCTAACGATCCGTTAGTCGCAAACCCCGGGGAAAAGGTTCAATAGCGGTGACTGATGGGGAGCTCCTCGCCCGGGAAGAGCGTGATCACCCGGTGTCCCTTGTCGGTCACCACCACTTCTTCTTCTATGCGCGCCGCGGAAAAGCCGTCAGCGGCGGGGCAATAGGTCTCCAGCGCAAACACCATGCCCTCCTTGATCTCGGTGGGGTGGTCGAGGGATACCACCCGCGAGATGATCGGCCGCTCGTGCAGCGCAAGCCCGAGCCCGTGGCCGAACTGCAGGCCGAAGGCCGTCATCTCGTCCGGGAACCCGAAATCCTGCGCCTTCGGCCAGACCTTGCAGATCTTGTCGGTCGTGACCCCGGGCCTGATCAGCGCGATCGCCTTGTCCAGCCACTCGCGCGCCTTCTTGTAGGCGTCGTGCTGGACGGGGGTGGCGCGGCCCACATTGAAGGTGCGGTAATAGCAGGTGCGGTAGCCCATGAAGGCCTGCAGGATGTCGAAGAACGCCTGATCCCCCGGGCGCAGCATGCGGTCGGTGAAATTGTGCGGGTGCGGGTTGCAGCGCTCCCCCGAGATGGCGTTGATCGCCTCCACGTCATCCGAGCCGTGCCGGTATAGGAACTCGTTGACCTTGCCGACGATGTCGTTCTCGCGCACCCCCGGCTTGAGCTCCTCGTTGATGAGGTGATAGGCGCCGTCCACCATGGCGGCGGCGCGGTTGAGCAGCGCGATCTCGTCGATGCTCTTGATCTCGCGCGCCTCCAGCATGATCTGCTGGCCGTCGGCGATCTTGAGCCCGGCTTTCTGCAGCTCGAACAGCATCGGCGGCTCGATGATGTCGACGCCGACCGGCATCTTGTGCACCCCCGCGTCCTTGAGCAGCGAGGCGATCTCCTTGGCGTGGCGCTCCATCAGCCCGAATGCGGGATTGACTGTGCCGCGCAATCCGATCAGCCCGGCCTTGCAGTTCTCCGGCTTGAGCCATGGAGTGTAGAGCTGGTGATGCACCGCGGCGGAGCCGAAATCCCACAGGATCGGCTCGCCGTCGCGGGCGAGCAGCGCCCAGCGGCAGAGCTTGTCGCGCTCCCATTCCCCGATCTTGGTCGAGGTGATGTAGCGGATGTTGTTGACGTCGAAGACGAGGAGCGCGCCGAGGTCGGAGCTCTCCAGCGCCTGGCGCACGCGCGAGAGGCGATAGCGATGCAGCCGGCGGTAATCGACGCGCTCCTCGAAATCCACCCCCATGGTGCCGAGCGCCGGCAGCGCGCGTCCCCAGTTGTATCGCGGGTTGATGTCGTCGGCGCTGATCTTGCGCACGGTCTCGTCCATGGCGTGCTCCTTGTGCGTTCTATTTGTTGCGCTGGCTCTCGCCTGCATGAGCAAGCAGGGGGCGTGCGCGTCCCCAATGCCTCGGATTGGAAACGTATCCTATTGCTCAGCGTACGCGCCTGCCGCGCATACGGCAACGGCAGAGCCATTGCGGGGTGCTACGGTCATCCCATCTTCTGAGCACCCGCATGTCGCTTCGCTCATGCGGACTACGGTCACGGCCCCATCGCGAACATCTGCCCCAGACCGGCGGCGCAGGCGCGCCGGTAGATCTCGCTCGCCACGATCATGTCGGTGCTGGCGATGCCGCAGATCGAAGCGAAGCTGCGCTCCCCCGGTTTCGCTTTCGCAGCCGACCCGGCCAGCAGCGCCTGCAAGGCAACGCTCGTTTTGATGGCCGCGAGCGCGTTCGGTCTTTTGCCCTGCAGGCGGCTCCTGAAATTGGCGGGATCGTCCGACACCACGCGCGACACGACGCCGAGGACCTCATCGCGCCAGGAATTGAGGATGTCGAGCGGAATGAGCAGCGAGCCGGGGGAGAGCCACTCCGCGCGCACCGGTCGCTCCGCGGTGGGCGGTATCGCGGAGACGATAACGTCCACGCCCTCGATTGCCGAACGCACATCATCGACTGCGGTGAGCGGGGCTGAGCTCTCGCGCTGCATCTCGGCGCAGAAGGCGACGCGCGAGGCGGGCGTGCGCGAGGCGACAAATACCCGCTCGATTGCGGGACACGCGCCGAGCAGCATGCGCAGGGTCCAGCGCGCCAGCCGACCGCATCCGATCAGCCCAAGGCTCTTCGGCGGCGCGGGAAGGATATGCTTCACCGCGACCGTCGCGCAGGCAGCGGTGCGAACGAAGGTGACGTGCATGCCTTCCATGATGCACAGGGGCAAGCCGCTAATACAAGGGTGGGTTAGCCGTACAAGTCGGCTGTCGCCAGCCGACTTGTGCGGCGTAACCCACCATCAATACGGATGGACGCATCCGTTCTGCTACGGCTGAATATGCGGCGCGGCCGAACGGCGGGTTACGCCGCCAAGTCGGCTATGCCGACTTGGCTTGCTAACCCGCCCTGCGATGCGGTGGTGGAGGATTGAGCCATGTCGGTCATATGGCAACCGGTGCTGAGCAGGGAGGCGGAGCGGTGGCGCGCCGTCGCGGAACGTGTTGCGCGCGAAAAATTTGCGCCGCTCGCGGAAGAGCTCGATCGCAGTGGGCGCTATCCCGGCGAGAACGTGCGGGCGCTGGTCGAGCTCGGGCTCGCCGGCCTGCTCGTCCCCAAAGCGTATGGCGGGCATGGCGCCGATCTCACCACGACAGCCGCGGTGGTCGAGACGATCGCGGAGGGCTGCGCCTCCACCGCGGCAATCCTGTGCACTTATCAGCTTGGCGCCTTTCCCATCCTCCTCGCCGGGTGCGAGGATCAGAAGCGGCGCTACCTCGGCGACATGGCAAAGGGCATCGCGACGAGCTTTGCCCTCTCCGAGCGCGCCGCCGGCTCGGATGCGGCGGCGATCGAAGCGAGCGCGCGGCGCGAGGGCGAGGGCTGGCGGCTGCGCGGCGAGAAATACTGGATCGGCAACGGCGGCGCCTCGCGGCATTACGTGGTGTTTGCGAAGACCGACGCGAGCGCGGGCGGACGCGGCATCTCGGCCTTCATGGTCGACAAGGAGGAGCCCGGCGTCGTCATCGACGAGCTCGCCGACAAGATGGGACTGCGCGCAACGCAGACGTCCAATCTGAAACTCGATCTGGTGGTGCCCGACAGCGCCCGCGTGGGCGAGCTCAATCGCGGCCTGCGGCTTGCCTTTGCCACCCTCGAGGTGGGACGCGTGCTGGTGGCTGCGCAATCGCTCGGGCTGGCGCTCGCCGCCTATCGCGCGGCGGCGCGGCGCGCGGTCGAGCGCCGCGCCTTCGGGCAGTCCCTCATCGAGAACCAGGCGATCGGCTTTCGCCTCGCCGACAGGGCGGTCGAGATCTCGGCGGCGCGCATGCTGCTCTACGAGGCGGCCAAGGCTTACGACAGCGGTCGCGATGTCGCCACGCTGGGCGCGATGGCGAAGCTCTACGCCTCGGAAGTGGCGCACCGCGCCGCTGATGGCGCGGTGCAGATCTGGGGCGGCGCCGGCTATTGCAAGCCGAGCCTGGTGGAGCGCCTCTACCGCGACCAGCGTGTGCTCGAAATCTACGAGGGCACCTCGGAGATCCAGCGCCTCGTGCTCGCGCGTGCCGTGCGCCAGGAGGCGGAGGCGAGGGTGAGTTGATGCGTCACGCATGCGTGTCCCGGACGAGTGGGTGAGGGGCCATTTGACCCGAACCCACGAGAGCCGAGACACGAGGAAAGCGAGCCCTACTCCGCGGCGGCGCGGGCGGAGCTGGTGTGGGCGGAGATGAGGTAATCCACCGCCGCCTGCACGCCGCCCTTGCGGTGGGGAATGCCGGCAACAGCAAGCGCCATCTCGGTCGTCGCCAAGGCGCCCATCAGCATCCCGTCGTTGAGATCGCCGAGATGGCCGATGCGGAAATATTTGCCGGCATAAGGCCCGAAGCTCGATCCATAGGAGATGTTGAACATATCCAGCGCCAGACTGCGGAACGCATCCGCATCGTGGCCGCCAGGGAGCAGCACCGCGGTAACGGTCGGCGAATAGAACCTGGCATCGCGGCACAAGGTCTCCAGCCCCCAGGCGCGCACTGCGGCGCGCGTTGCCTCGGCGAGCCGCGCATGGCGCGCGAACACGTTATCGAGCCCCTCCTCGTGCAGCATGGCGATGCCTTCAGCGAGGCCGTGCAGCATCTGCGTCGCCGGAGTGTAGGGGAAGAAGCCGATCTTGTTCATGTGCAGCATGTCGTCCCAGCTCCAGAACGACTTGGGCAGGCGCGCGTTTTTCGCCGCCGCGAGCGCCTTGTCGCTGATCGCATTGAACGACATCCCCGGCGGCAGCATCAGACCCTTCTGCGCTCCGCCAACGGTCACGTCGACGCCCCACTCGTCATGGCGATAGTCGGTCGAGGCGAGCGAGGAGATGGTATCGACGAAGAACAGCGCGGAATGCGAGGCGGCATCGATCGCCTTGCGGATCTCCGGGATGGGCGAGAGGCAGCCGGTGGAGGTCTCATTGTGCAGCACGCAGACGGCCTTGATCTCGCGGTTCGTGTCCTTGCGCAGATGCTCCTCGATCGCCGCGGGCTCGGCGCCGATGCGCCAGTCGGTCTTGATGAGCTCCGGCTTGAGGCCGAGCTTCTCGGCCATGGTCTTCCACAGCGTCGCGAACTGGCCGGTCTCCACCATCAGCACGCGGTCGCCGGGAGAAAGCGTGTTGACGAGCGCCGCCTCCCACGCGCCGGTGCCGGTCGCGGTGTAGATGATCACAGGCTTGCTGGTCTTGAAGATGGTCTTGATGCCGTCGAGGCAGCGCTTCGCGAGCCGGGCGAATTCCGGGCCGCGGTGGTCGATGATGGGCGTATCCATCGCGCGCAGGACGCGATCCGGGAGCGGGGTCGGCCCCGGGATGTGCAGGAAATGGCGGCCCACCGGGCGCGAGGAATTCTTGGTCATCGGCAAGTCCTTGCAGATATTGCGGGATCGGACGATCGGACGCGGTCACGCAAAGCAAGAGATGGGGCCGCGCTTTGCCGCCATCAAGGACGAATGGCGGGGTCAGTCAAGGGCAGGGCGACGAGTGGCGCGGGGTAGGGAGCGGGTTGCAAACCCGCCCCTGCAAACACCAGCGGAGGCAAGCGCACGGCATGGCCGCCAGGATCATAATCTCGTATCACGCACGTTGTCTTATGAGCCTCATGAGCCCGGGGGGCGCAGTTTTGCTTGCTGACAGGAGCAGCAACCCCAGAATGAGATGCCGAGCACCCTCGCCGCCGCATGCGCTCACGGTCATGAGCGCATTCGACCTTGCCATGCCGTCGCGCCGCCGCATCCTGACTGACGTAGCTTCGGTTGCTCTGGCCATGATGGCCGGCGCCGGCCGAGGGCTGGCGGAGGAGGCCAGGCTCGCGCGCATCATCGTGCCGTTCGCGCCCGGAGCGGCGGTGGACGTGGTTGCACGCCTGCTGGCGAGCGCCTTGTCGGCTCCATGGGGCAAGACGGTGATCGTGGAGAACCGGCCGGGCGGCCGCACGCTCATTGCCGCGGAGGCGGTAGCGCGCAGCGAGCCTGACGGCGATACGCTGCTGCTCTGTCTCGACGATACCTTCACCATCGTTCCGCATCTTGCGAAAGAGGCGCCATTCGACCCGAACAAGGAGCTGGTGCCGATCAATCTGGTCGGGACCATCACCATGGCCATGGTTGTGAATCCATCCTTGCCTGTGAATTCTCTTCCCGCACTGGTCGATTACGCTCGCGCCAATCCGAACGCGGTGAGCTACGGCTCCTCGGGCTCAGGGAGCCTGTCGCATCTCGCAATGGAGATCCTCAAGGCGCAAGCCCATATCAACATGGTTCACGTGCCTTATCGAGGCCTTGCCCCTGCCATGACGGCGGTTCTCGCGGGCGAAGTTCAGACCGCGATTCTCGGATTCGGTTCCTCCCGGAGCATGATCGAGTCGGGACGTCTTCGCCCTATCGCCATCGCATCGCCGGAGCGCGTGGCAGCACTGCCGGATATCCCGACGACTGGCGAATTCGGCTATGGGCGCGTCGATGCCACCTCTCGGCTGACGCTCGCGGGCCCGGCCAGGATGTCGGCCGACACCGTCAACAGGGTCAATGCGGCCATCTCGGGCGTGCTCGACAGCCCAGGCATGCGCGCACAGATCGCGGCGCGCGACATCGTCGTCACCAACATGGGGCCAAAGCCTTTTGCGCAGGAAATCGACAAGCTTTCCCGCCTCAACGCCGAAGCCGTGCGGATCTCGGGTGTCCAGGCGGAGTAGGCCTCGCGCCGGCCGCCCGCGTGCTCGCGCCCGGGCGTGAACCGGGGAAGAGCATCGATGCGATTACGCGGTCGCGTGGCGCTGGTGACGGGCTGCGGGCCGAACATCAATGCGGGCATCGCCTGCGGTCTGGCCGAGGAAGGGGCCAAGCTCGCCTGCGTAGACCGACAGGCGGACTACGCGCAGGCATGTGCGCGCGCCATCCGTCAAAACGGAGCGGAGGCCGTCGGCCTGACCTGCGACGTCACGCGCGAGGATGAGGTCTCTTCCGCAGTCGCCCGGGCGCAAGCGGCGCTCGGGCCGATCGACGTGCTGGTCAATGGCGCGGTCCTGCAGATCCGCAAAGGCCTGCTCGATGTATCGCTGGACGAGTTCCAGCGGCAACTGGACGTGAGCCTGGGCGGCGCGCTGTTGTTCACCAAGCACGCGGCACGTTGCATGATCGCGCATCAACGCCGCGGCAGCATCATCAACATTGGATCCACCGAGGGGCATCAGGGCAACATCGGCAACATCGCCTACGGGACGGCAAAGGCAGGCCTTCTGCATTTCACCCGTTGCGCCGCCATGGAGCTCGCCGAATTCGGCATTCGGGTGAACAGCCTCTCGCCCACCGGTACGGACCCGGCGGAGGGCCTCGAGCGTGCCGCGGCCTGGGGCGTGACGTGGAAGCCGGCACTGCAAGCGCCGGCGCGGCCGGATACGAGCTCAGGGGATCAAGGGGTGCCGCTGCGGCGGCGCCCGGCTCCGAGCCACTACGCGCGTGCCGCGGTGTTCCTGGCCTCGGACGATGCGGAGATGATCACCGGCATCGATCTGCGTGTCGATGGCGGCGCGGTAAGCCGCTACTGGCGCTGGAATCCGGGCACGAGAATATTGCCGGCGGAGTGACCGTCGAAGCGTGAATGGTAGCTTATGGTTGAGGCGACGACCTGTCCAGAGCAATGCGCCCGGGGGTCAACGAGCAAGGCAATCTCCCACGCGGTGATCGAGCTCAGGTAAATGGTCCCACTGCTTCGCCAACACTCGTCGAAAGTCTGCTATGAGTCGCTAATCTCAGAAAGCTGTGAGAGAAGCCCGGCCCGGACTCCCGCGCCGGACTTTTTGTTTGGCCATTTTTGTTTGGCCAATCGTCCGTCTGCTCTATGTCGAAGGCATGCGTGACATAGCCGAGCGCGCCCAGCACCTTGCTCGGCTGCAGCACATTCGAGGAGCTTCTGTTGCTGCCAAACCCATGCAGGACCAAAAACGCAGCGCGCCGTTCGCTGCCCGCAAGCCCCCCCGGCACGCGCAGCATCCCGGCAAGCCGCAGCCCGGCAGATGAAATAGTCACTGCTGTTTCGGTCATCGGGTAGGGTCCAGCGCGACGCGCCATCCTATTCTGCGAAGGAACGCGCCAACGAGCAGGCCACCAATGGAGCCGCCGACACCAATGGCCCGGCGCTCGTTGGAGCTTGCGGTCATTTTCCTGCGCCCCTACTCGATTAGACAAAGAGTGCCCCAGGACCGGACTCATGCAGTGCAGCAAACCCTGTTATTCGATCACCTTGTCCGCGCGAAGCACGAGGCCGGCAGGGACCTCATGCCCGATTGTCTTGGCCGTCTTTAAATTTATTACAAGCTCAAAAGTAGTCGGCTGCTCGACCGGCATATCGGCAGGTTTCGCACCCCTCAGTATCCTCGCCACCATTCGGGCTCGCTCTCTAAAGAGCTCGACGAAGCGTGGGCCATAGCCGAGCAAGCCCCCCTCCTCGGCAGTTTCAGGCCACTGATAAATAGCGGGTAATCGCAGTTTCGCTGCTTGCTCCATTATGACACGTCGATTCTGAAACAGCATCGGCGATGCTAGCACGTTGAGCGCGGTCGCGCCCCTCGCGGTGGCATCATTGACTGCAGAAATCACTTCATCACTCTTCGAGGCTCGGGCAACTACAAGCTCTTTTCCTTGTTTCCGTGCCGAGACTTCCAAAGCCTCAAGGTGTCGCAAGGCGGCAACATTGGAATCCGCGAGCACCGCGATCCGGCGTGCGCCCGGGACCGCCTCAATCAGGATGTCTTGCCGTTTACCGTCAAGTTCTGGCGACATCAGGCTGATCCCGGTGATGTTGCCACCCGGCCGAGCGAGGGACGCCGCAAATCCAGCAGCCACGACATCCTCGGTAATAACCACGATGGGAATTGTTCGAGTCGCCTTCTTCAGAGCACTCGTGGCAGGATCGCCTCCGCTTATAATCGCGTCGGGTGCAGTCTTGACCAACTCCGCAACCTTCTCTTCAATTTGATCACGATGGACATCAAACCCATCCGCGACGATTGAAAGATTTTGGCCTTCTGCGAAACCCTGGACGCGCAATTCATCAAGGAAAGCCACTATTGCTGGGGCTGCTCGTGGGACAGGGATCAGAGCGCCGAGGCGATACGTCCGGCCCGGTTCCTGCGCACGCGCGCGGACGGGCCACCACGCCGCCGCGCCACCGAGCAGCGTGATGAACTCGCGCCTCTTTCGCGGTAGGGACGCGAGTTACCTCGCGCCCCCCGCACAGATCCGTACGTGCGGCTTTCCCGCATACGGCTCCCACCTCGGGTATCGACGGCAATC